>OHAO01001562.1_pt1 | contig 15639 bp, 13 predicted proteins | sample 1577151 | NCBI WGS metagenome assembly OHAO01 (sample SAMEA3541585, study PRJEB24748) | human gut metagenome | biome: human gut; feature: human-associated habitat; material: faeces | place: China | collected 2012 | reverse complement strand
AGATGCATTGTCATTTGGCTGGACATTTTGGCATAACTCGTGTAGATACCATCTAAAGTGTGACATGTAAAAGCAGGAGGTCTTTTTTCATGAACAGCCGGAACCAAGCGATCCTTCAACAGCTCCGCGGCGGCCTGGTGGTATCCTGCCAGGCTCTTCCCGAGGAACCCCTGCACAGCTCCTACATCATGTCCCGGATGGCCTATGCCGCCTACTTGGGTGGAGCGGTAGGCATCCGGGCCAACACAGTGGAGGACATCGCCGAAATTCGCAAGACGGTCTCCCTGCCCATCATAGGCATCATCAAGCGGGTGTATGAGGACCACCCCGAGCTCTACATCACCCCCACCATGAAAGAGGTGGATGAACTCATCGCCTGCGGGGTGGAGGTGATCGCCATGGACGCCACCCACCGTCCCCGCCCCGGCGGGGAGACCATCGAGACCCTGTTCCCCGAAGTGCGCTCCAAATACCCTGACCAGCTTTTCATGGCAGACTGCTCCAACGTGGCCGAGGGCATGAAAGCCGCAGCGCTGGGCTTTGATCTCATCGGCACCACCATGGCCAGCTACACGCCCTACACGGCGGGTTGCTCCCTGCCGCCCTACGGCATGATCAAGACCCTGGTCCACGAGTGCGGGAAGCCCGTGGTGGCGGAGGGGAACATCTCCACGCCGGAGCAGCTCCGACACGCCATGGACATTGGCGTGCTCACCGTGGTGGTGGGGAGCGCCATCACCCGGCCCCTGGAGATCACCAAGCGCTTTGTGGCCGCACTGAAATGAGGGTGGCGCAGAGGATTGCCGCCCTGGACATCGGCGGCACGAAAATAAAAGCATGTGTCTTTGAAGGCGGCACACCGTCCCAAAAGAGCGAATGCGACACGGCGGCCAATGAGGGCGCCACTGCCGTGCTGGCTCGGGCCGCAGCTCTGATCCGTACGTTTGGCCCATTTGACGCCATTGGAGTGAGCACCGCCGGCCAGGTGGATCCGAATAACGGGGTCATCCGCTATGCAAATGAGAACCTGCCCGGCTATACCGGGATGGACGTCAAGGGCTACTTCGAGGCGCAGTTCCAAAGGCCCGCTGCCGTGCTCAACGACGTATGCGCGGCGGCGCTGGGCGAGGGTACCCGGGGCGCGGCCGCCGGTGTGCGGGACTATATCTGTCTGACCTACGGTACCGGCATTGGCGGCGGGGTGGTCCTGGACGGTCAGCTCTACTACGGAACTGGCCCCTCCGCCGGCGGTATGTTGGGTGGCCTAATCCTGCACCCGGAGGACCTGGACCCGCAGGACCCCTTTGCGGGCACCTATGAGCGCTATGCCTCCGCCACGGCCCTCCGCACGGCAGCCAGTGGTCTGGACCCGGCGCTGACCAACGGGCACGCCATCTTCCAGCGGCTAAATGAACCAGAGGTCCGCACCGTGGTGGACGCCTGGCTGGACCAGGTGGCGGCCGGAGCCGTGAGCCTGATCCACGTATTTAATATCCCATGCGTAGTCCTGGGCGGCGGCGTCATGGAGCAGCCCTATGCCATCCAGGGCGCCCAGGCGCGGATAGAGAAGCTCCTGATACCGGGGTTCCGCGGTGTCCGCGTGGTCGGGGCCGCCCTGGGAAACATGGCTGGGCTATATGGAGCCGCCCAGCAGGTATGTAAGACAGAATTCGGAGTGGATCTGGAATGATATTTGATCGACTGTGTTATCTGGCCCGGTACCGTGGGATGTCGCCAAACATCGACAGGGGGATTGACTTCCTCCAGACGGCTGACCTGACGGCGCTCCCACTTGGACGGGTAGAGATCGCTGGGGACGAAGTCTACGGCAACCATTTCACTTACACGACCGCCCCCCTCTCCCAAGGGACGCAATTCGAGGCACATCAGCGATACCTGGATCTCCACGTCGTCCTAACCGGCATTGAAAAGGTGGCGCTTGCGCCCATCGAAGCGCTGGAGCCGGTTGAAATTCGGGCGGAGGAAGACGCGGTCATGTACCGTGGGGCGCCTAAAGAAATCCTCACCCTGGAGCAAGGGGCTTTTCTGCTCGTTTTCCCCGGTGAAGGGCATCTACCAAAGATCGCCGCCGGCACCGCGGTGGACGTGGATAAGCTGGTCTTAAAAATTGCCTATTCGGGCGGAAAGAGGTCATATTCCTATGGATATTAAAAAATACCAGGGGGTCATCCCCGCCTTCTATGCCTGCTATGACGATGCGGGCAACATCTCCCCCGAGCGGACCCGGGCCCTGGCCCGGCACTTGCTCGACAAGGGCGTGAAGGGCCTCTACGTGGGCGGCTCCTCCGGTGAGTGTATCTACCATAGCGTGGCCGAGCGCAAGGTGGTGCTGGAGAACGTCATGGCCGAGGTGGGCGGCAAGCTGACCATCATCGCCCACGTGGCCTGCAACAACACCGCCGACTCCCAGGAGCTGGCAAGGCATGCCGAGGGCCTGGGCGTGGACGCCATCGCGGCCATCCCGCCCATCTACTTCCACCTGCCCCCCTACGGCATCGCCGGGTACTGGAACGACATATCCGCCGCCGCCCCCAGCACCGACTTCATCATCTACAACATCCCACAACTGGCAGGCGTATCCCTGACGCCCTCTCTTCTGGCAGAAATGCAGAAAAACCCCAAAGTTATTGGCGTAAAAAACTCCTCCATGCCCACTCAGGACATTCAGATGTGGAAGGATCAAGGCGGCAGCAACTTCGTGGTGATGAATGGTCCCGACGAGCAGTTGGTCTCCGGACTTGCCATCGGTGCTACCGGTGGTATCGGCGGCACCTATGCCGTGATGCCCGAGTTGTTCTTGAAGATATGGGAGCTGTTCTATGCCGGTAAGGTGGAAAGGGCTGCAGCAGTTCAGAACGAAATCTGCCGTATTATCTACAAGATGTGCTCTGCCAAGGGCAATCTGTATGCTGTTATGAAGGCCATTCTGAAAAAGCAGTACGGTCTGAATCTGGGCGGTGTCCGGGCTCCTCTACCCAATCTGACCGAAGCCGATAGTGCCGTTGTGCATGTCTGCTCTGATATGATTCAGGCAGCCATTCAGAAATTCTGCTGAGAGGAGATCACTCCATGCGCATTTACGAGTGCGCGGATTACCGCGCCATGAGCCGTCAGGCAGCCAATATCATTTCTGCTCAGGTGATCCTAAAGCCCGACTGCGTGCTGGGCCTGGCCACCGGCTCCACCCCCATCGGCACCTATGATCAGCTGGTGGAGTGGTGTGAGAAGAAGGATCTCTCCTTCTCCAAGATGCATAGCGTCAATCTGGACGAGTATCGGGGGCTAGGGGGTGACCACGATCAGAGCTATCGCTGGTTTATGAATCACTACCTGTTCAGCCGGGTGGACATTGACGTCAGCAAAACCAATGTCCCCAATGGTCTGGCGGAAGATCCCGACGCAGAGTGCGCCCGCTACGACGCCCTTATCGACTCTCTGGGCGGCATTGACCTCCAACTTCTGGGTCTGGGCCGCAACGGCCACATTGGCTTCAACGAGCCGGCAGATAAATTCACTCTTGGCACTCACGTAGTAAATCTGACTGAAAACACCATCGACGCCAACAAGCGGTTTTTCACCTCTGAGGCTGATGTGCCTCGTCAGGCCCTAACCATGGGCGTGAAGCACATCATGCAGGCTAAGCGGGTTCTGGTAGTTGTCAGCGGCATCGAAAAGGCAGACGCTGTCGTCAAAACGCTCTCCGGCAAGATTGATCCGCAGGTACCCGCCTCTATTCTTCAGATTCACCCCGATGTCATCATTGTAGCTGACCGCGCAGCATTGAGCAAGCTGCCTTCCCGGGAAGGAGTTGTAGTCATATGAAACTGGCCGGCGGACAGGTTTTTGATTCGACGAAAGGCTTTATCCTCCGGGATCTCTGTGTAGAAAACGGATTGATTACACAAGATGCCGACAACTCTGTGGATGTGTCTGGCTGCTATCTCATTCCTGGGTTGACGGACCTCCACTTCCACGGATGTGTGGGAGAAGACTTCTCTGATGCATCGGCAGAAGGACTCCGGAAGATGGCAGATTATGAGCTGAGCCGGGGCATTACCCAGATCTGCCCGGCAGGTATGACGCTGTCGGAGGAGATTCTCACCGACGTGTGCAAAACCGCCGCTGCTCACAAGGCCGCAGGACCAGGCGGCGCGGAGCTGGTAGGTATCAATTTGGAAGGTCCCTTTCTCTGTATGGCAAAAAAGGGAGCACAGAACGGCGCCTACCTTCACAATCCGGACCCCGCCATGCTCCATCGGCTTCAGGTAGCCGCAAACGGTCTGGTGAAACTGGTGACGCTGGCCTGCGAGCAGCCTGGCGCCATGGAGTTCATCAAGGGAGCAATTGACGACGGGGTGACGGTTTCTCTGGGCCACACCACCGCCAACTACGACACCGCTTACGCCGCCTATGCGGCAGGCGCACGGCAGGCTACCCACCTGTTCAACGCTATGTTGCCCTTTACCCATCGGGAACCTGGTGTGGTAGGCGCCGCCTTCGACCATCCCGAGGTCAAAGTGGAGCTGATTTGCGATGGCGTACACATTCATCCCAGCGTCATCCGCACCGTGTTCCAGCTCTTCGGTCGGGACCGGGTCATCATGGTTTCCGACTCCCTCCGGGCTACCGGGATGCCTGACGGCGAGTATCCTTTCGGCGGACAGGCCATCGAAGTACACGGCAATCGAGCCACCATAAAGGGTGATCCCAACACGCTGGCCGGCTCTGTCAGTGATTTGATGCAGTGTGTAAAAACCGTCACTGGCTTTGGTATCTCTCTGGAGGATGCCGTCACCGCAGCGGCGGTAAATCCTGCTAAGGTGCTGGGCATTTACGACCACGTCGGTTCTCTGGATGTTGGCAAGAATGCTAATATTGCCGTCCTGGACAAGGACTACAATCTGAAAGCAGTTCTCTTCCACGGCGAAGTGGTTTCCGGAGCGCTGTAACCCTCGCTTCTTCGTTTCCCGAAATGATAAGGCGCGGCCGCTACTCCATTTTCTAATGTCTGCGGCCATCCAAAAGGTGGAAACTTGTTGTAATTTCCCCAGGAGTTCCACTTCCCTTGCGGGGAGGCCGTTTCACAGAGGTGAATGGACTGTGGGCAAGTGCACGTCTACGGCATCACGGAAAATATCTCTAAACTTGCGTAAACTCGTTCCGTAGATATATATTGCTCACAGTGTAATATTTGAATATTTTCCATATAACGTAGATAAGACAACGCTTTCTCCGTTGTCAATACCAACTGGTTATAAAGTTTCTTGATTTCCAAAAGTCCATCCACACCTCATCCGGGACATCAAACCTCAAAACGCTGCACTCCGAAAATGCGGCTTCCTCGTTGTGCTCGTAAACGCTAACGGTGCGTTGCCCTTCTTTTCTGCTCTGCGCTTTGCAACCTTGTTTCAATATGTCTGCGCCGTGGGATCTGTTTTTTCACAGCTTCTATGTCCCGAGAACGTATATACTGCGAAACTACTTTTTTGCCCGCACGGTATTTCAAATAATAGTGGGTGGCATCTTTCACGTGTTTTTCAGAAATCATCCTTTGGGAAGGCAGTCGAGTTCTTCACGGTATCTTTGCAGCATACACTCAATGCGCTACTTTTCCTGCAGGAGCGTACTTGCAATCAAATTCAATTTTCTCACCTGTTCTTATTATACACAACGCCTCTGCGCTTACCAACAATATGCTGCTCACGCAATACGGTGTGTATGGAATACTGATTGGCCTTTCCAATCGGTATTGGGCGAGAAAGATCAACGCTCTAGCCCTGCGACCTTTCTCTGAGGCGGTTCCATACGGTGTTCTGCGCTCGGTCGCGGCAAACGCCAGCCATTCAAAAGGTGGAGCTTGACAGCAGTGTGTTTCGCTATGACGCGGCACGGGATGCCTATGTCTGTCCGGAGCGGTGGCCCGGAGGGACAGACGGTTAGCCTGTTCTCGAGTGGATTGTGGCCATGGGATGGCCGTCCCATTCGCGGCGCGGGTGGTTATCGCTCGTTCCTGTCGAGCTAGCTCGCCGCAAGCGTTATGGCGCCTGCGACGAGCTTTTCTATTTCACAGCAAACCTCGTCGTGCACGCATTCTGCTGCTTCTCGCCTCTAAACTGCAATCGCTGCGCTGGTCTGCGCCTGGAAGGGGAAACGATTCCCGTGGTAGGCTGCGCACCGTTTTGCCTTATCATTTTCTAAGCCCGTCTGAAAGCAGTTGCTTTGAATGCATAATTTGGGAACAAACTCACATATTCTATGCTTGGGTGATTGTGTATGGAAAAGCACATGTGGAAACCATATCTCATTTGGATTGTCTTTACAGAAGCAGTCGGAGGCCTCTCCGGATGGCTGACCCGGGATGGCACCAAAGCCTATATGGCAACAGTGGAACAGCCTCCTTTGTCACCGCCCAGCATCGTGTTCCCAATTGTCTGGGCCGTTCTATTTGCACTCATGGGTTTCGGTGCCGCCCGGATCTACTCCGCACAGGCGTCCAGGGCACGTACCCACGGTCTGCTGCTTTTCCTTGTTCAGTTGGCGTTCAACTTTTTCTGGAGCATTATCTTCTTCAATCTCCAGAACTTTGGCTTTGCGCTTATCTGGTTGATCCTATTATGGCTATTAATCCTGTGGATGATCTTCTCCTTCCGCAAGGTAGATTCTCTGGCGGCATGGCTGCAAATCCCCTATCTTCTCTGGGTAACCTTTGCCGCCTACTTGAATTTTGGTGTCTGGATACTGAACTAACGGACTGCAAGGAAGGGGGCCGCTGCAAATTGCAGCGGCCCCCTTTGTCCGTACCTCTATCCAGGAATTATGGGACTTCGAACTCAATTCTGGTTGCACTTGGTTTGGCAATTCACTATGGACATTCACGCCTGGAACAGGCTAAACAAACCCAGTTCTGCGGCGATAATGGTAACCACCGGACACACCAGCGCGGCAATGATCATCTTGTTGGACAACAGCTCCTTCTGATCCTCATAGGGGTTGGCGGCGATGCACACGGCGCCTCCGGTGGAGAAGGGGGAGCAGGCCGTCGCCAGGCCACCGAAAAAGATACAGGTATACAAAGTGATGGGATTCAGGCTCAGGCTGGCTGCCAGCGCGGGAACCATAGGATACATAAGAGGCATGACGGTGGAGGTGGAACTGGAGAAGAAGCTGAGGAACGCGGCAAATAGGACGATGGCAGCGGGCACCAGGAGGCGCGGAATGCTGCTGCTCAGGACGCCGGAGATAAAATCCACCAGGCCGGCCTCAGCGGCCACCTTGATCAGGGAATAGACGCCCACAATCATGACGATGGTGCTGATGGGGATCTTGCGGATCACCGTCTTCTCATCGCCCAGCTTCAGCACCGCGCACAGCAGCGCGCCCAGCATCATAATGACCTGCGGCTGGCACAACTGGTTCAGGGTGGACAGGATGGCTACGCCCTGAATCCAGGTGTTCAGGATGGGGGGCACTACCATCAGAAAGAAGGCCGCCAACAGGATGGTCACCGTTCTCTTCTGAATCGGGTTGAAGGCGGGCGGCCTCTGCCCCATGGCTACCTTATCGGCCTTGTGGCCCTTCAGGACAAGGTAAAACAGGACAATGATAATGATGGTGATGATGCAGCAGTTGAACCAAATTTTGAGAGACCAATCCATGGTGGTGACCTCATCCACGCCGTTGGCGATAATCAGGTTTTTGGAGATGCTTCCGCCGTAGCCGTTGTAGGGGTTATTGGAGCCCACCAGGTTGCCGAAGGTGATGGCGATCGCCGTCAGGACCGGGTTTACGCCGGCTGTGGCGGCCATGACAAAAGCGAAGGGGCCCACGATAGCGGGAGTGGAGGCGCCCGCGCCCAGCCCGCCCACGATGGCGGACACCGCGGCGATGGCAAAGGGCACCAGCTTGGCGTTGCCGCCCATGGCATACAGCAGCTTCTGCCCCAGCACCTCCATGGTGCCGTTTTCCGTGGCATAGTTGAAGAACAGGGAGATGGACAGCAGGTAGAATACGATGGTTGTGGGCCAGAAGGCGATGATGGCCGAAGCCTTCATACCCATGACGCAGATGCCGATGACAAAGGCAAAGCCCATTGCCAGGATGCCCGTGTTGAGCTTGAACTTCCAGCCGACGAGGATGGAGATCACGATTGCGATGATACACAGCCAAAGTGCCATAAACCGTTACCTCTCTTTCTTTTTTTGCGCGAAAGCGGGCCGCGCCCCTTTTCGCATTTCGTTACAGGTCCTGGGAGGTGCGCTCAATGACTTCGTCCTGGATGGATTCGGGCAGGCGGGTGAAGTAGGCGCTGTAGCCCGCCACCCGGACCACCAGCTCGGGATGCTCCTCCGGGTGGATCTTGGCGTCCTCCATCTCCGCCCGGTCCACCACGTTGAACTGGATGTGCTTGCCGCCGTGGGTCAGATAGGTCTTGATCATAGAGCCCAGCTTCTTTAAATCGTCCTCGCTTTTCATGTTGGAAGGGTGGAACTTCATGTTCATCAGGGTGCCCTGATAGGGGTCCTGGTCCACCTCCATGGCGCTGCGGAACACCGCCAGCGGGCCGTGGGTATCCTGGCCGTGGTCGGGGGACAGGGAGGCGTCCGCCAGAATCTCGCCGCCCTTGCGCCCGTCGGCCGTAGCGCCGGTCAGCGCGCCGCCGGGCTGGTGGGCCGAGATGGAGATGGCGTTGGGCTTCAGGCTGTCGCCGTAGACGCAGGGCAGGCCCAGACAGGTGTCGGCGTGGAGCTTGTAGACATCGGCCACCATGTCGTCCACCTCTTTATAGGCGTTGCCGTACTTGGGCTGGGCCTTGAACTCCTTCTGCATGGCCTCGTAGCCCACCCAGTCGGCGTCCAGCGCCTTCATGAGCTCCTCCATGGTGTATTTTTTTTCATCAAAGACCAGCTTTTTGATGGCGTACAGGGCGTTTCCGGTGTTCACCCCGCCCACAGCGCCCAGCACCGCGCCATTTTCAAAATCGAACCGGCGGGTAAACATGTCTTTGCCCACCTTCACACCGTCCTTCATCAGGGCGGACCGGAACACATCGGGGAACAGGTCCCGCTCGGCGATCATCTCCACGTTGATGCGCTCGTTGGCCATACTCATCAGGTAGCGGATCTCATCGTAGACGGCGCGCTTGAACTCCTCGAAGGTGGCCATCCGGGTCACATCGCCGGTGGGAAGCCCCACCCTCTCCTTGGTGTAGCGGCAGTAGCCGTTGTGCATGGCGATGTCCATGGCGTGGGGGATGATGAAAAAGCAGGCCACCTGGGTGCGGGTCACGGCCGGAACATTGCCATCCACACAGCCGGTGGCGCAGTAGTCCCGGGCTACCTCAATGGGCAGCCGGTTGGTCTGGCTCTGGTTGGCAAAGAAATGGATGTAGGACTCATCCCCCAGGAAGGCGGGCATTCCCAAGCCGCTTCGGACGCACTCCAGCCCCTTGAGCATCAGCTTCTCCGGTGTGCCGGCATGGACCCGGACGGTCACGGTGTGGTGGGGCAGGTGGGTATCCCGGGCCGCCTCCAGCAGCAGATAGGACAGCTCATTGGTGGCGTCGGAGCCGTCGGCCTTCTGTCCGCCGATGGTCCAGTTGTACCACTTGGCCATGCCGGCGTTCTTGGCCCGGTTGGCCTTGCCGGAGACCCGGTTGACCTTCATCACCTTGCAGCGCATGATCTCCAGCAGCTCCAGCACCTCGTCGTCGGTAATCTTCCCTTCGTCAATATCCCTGCGGTAGAAGGGGTACATGTACTGGTCAAAGCGGCCTGCGGTGGATGTGGGCGAGGGGCAGATCATCAGGAAGGTGAACCAGAAGGACTGCATCGCCTCCCGGAAGCTCCCCGCGGGCTCATAGGGCACTTTTCGGCAGATCCGTGCCATCTCCAGCAGCTCGGCCTTCCGGACGGGGTCGTCCTCCTCCTCGGCCATCTGCTCCGCCAGCGCGGCGTAGCGGCCCGCGAAGCGGACCCACGCCTCGAACACGATGATAACGCCCTCCCAGAAGCTGCGCTTCTCAATGGCGTCCGGGCTGTCGTACCGCAGGTCCTCCAGGCACTTGCGCGCCTCGGCCAGGATTCCCTTGGCGCCCTCGTTCAGGATGCGGGCGTAATCCACGCATACCAGCGAAAATCCCGGCCCCAGACCATACCCCGACATGGCGAAGCCGCCGCCGGAACCGCCCCTTTTGTCCTTCCAGGGCGGCAGGATGACTCCCGATTTCATGAAGGGCCACAGCCGGTCGTTCTCCCCCAGGCTCTTGCCCATGGCCTCCACCAGGTTGGTGTTCAGGGCGTTGCCGGCAAACCGCTCGTTGAGCCGGTAGAGCTCTTCCTCATCCTCGGGGCTGATGTCGTAGATCTCGCTTTTCAGCGACTCCACCTCATCCTTGGTCCACACGCCGTACTCATACTGCATCTCCAGGCCAAAGGGCTTGCTGGCTCCAGAGCCGCACAGCAGGTCGTCGGGCTCGATGAAAATGGTGATGTTGTCCAGGATATGGGCGTGGAGCTTGGAGCGGCGCAGCAGCATCGGCTCCCCCGCCGTCACATCCAGGGACTCGTTGGCCAGCCGGAACATCTCCACACACAGTGGATATTTGTTGACCCGCAGGCTCTCTTTCATACGTTTGACTCGGTCTGTCATCCTGTTTCCCCCTTCTGTCCGCGCGGACATCCGCCGCGGCCTTCGTCTGCAAAAATGTAGTGAACAAGTTCATCCTGAACATAACACACCGCTCCGCCCACTGCAAGAGGAGAAGCCTGCGTGGGACCTTTTCTGTATCAAGCGTACAATGAACGCGTTCACAAATGTGCGGGTTGCACATTTTTCACAACATGTCCTTTTCTTTTTTCTCACATCCTATGCAAAAGCTCCAAGTTTCGTGTATAATATGGGTGTTTCCTCCCCAGTCCCCTCCGTTCTTATAACTTCATGGCTGAAAAGAGGAGAGTTTATGTCAAGCCTGCGCTTTCTGCTCCGGCAACTGGAGCCTTTTGTACTCCGCACCGCTCTCTGCCCCGACCAGGATGCCTGTCCTGACCGGGTGGAGCTGCTCTGCACCCAGAAAACGCTGACCGCCGACCGGCTCTACCTGGGAGACGTGCGGGCGGCCACCGGACTATCCGGGGCCCGGATCGCTTCAGGGACCACCGTACTTCTCTCCGACGCCTGCGCCGACGACCTGCCGAAACTCTCCCTTCCGGGCGGCAGTCTGGTCCTCTTTTCCTGCTCTCTGGCCAAGCTCTACAACACCCTGGCCGACGCCTCCGCCCGGAAAGCCGGCTGGTGCCATGCCTATCAGGAGCTCACCGACCACGGCGGAGGGCTCCACGCCATCGTGGCTCTCACCGCCAAGCTGGCAGGCTCCGCCGTCCTGCTGCTGGACCACAACGGACGAGTGGTGGCCGGAGCCGGGATGGAAGGCAGCGCCTATCTGTCCGGTCAGGTGGCCGCCACCGGCGCCCTCCCCCTGCGCACTGCCGAGCTGCTCTTCGGCAGCATGCCGCCGGACGGCGGCGGGTCCTGTGCCATCCCCGGCACCGAACTGGTCCTCTATGGACGCCGCATGGCCCACCTGGGCGACCCCTTCGGGATGCTGCTCATCGAAGGCCGCCAGGAACGGGACGGGCCGGAGGTACAGTCTTTGTGCGACTGCGCCGCCGACTGCCTCAGCCGCCGACTCCTCTCCCATGATCTGGAGCGGCTGGGCTCCAGCACCAAGCTCTTTCAGCAGTGCTGGGAGGATATTGTGGAACGCCGGCTCACCGGCTCGGCTGAGATCCGTTCCGCCCTGTCCCGGATGCCCAATCCGGTGGAGCCGTTTGTGCAGGTGGCGGTGATTACCTTCGCCGGGGGCGGCGCCGGCGTACCCTACAATTATCTGCTGGCTCGGCTGCGGGAATGCTTTCCCAGAGCCAATCTGGCTGTCTACCACAAGGATGTGGTCATCCTGCTCAGTTACCGGGAGCGTACCTTCCGTCCCGAGCTGGACGACAGTGGGCAGCTCACCCGCCTGCTGGAGCGCTACAACGGCTTTATGGCCGTCAGCAACGGCACCCGCAACCTGGACGCACTGGGCTCCAATTTCCTGCTGGCCAAACGAACCGCGCTTCTGGCCCAGGCACTGCGCAAAAGCTACGACGAGCGCATCTTCTTCCACGAGGACTACTCCATGTACTGCGTCATTGACCTGTGCGTGCAGCGCTATCTGGAGATTGAGGGCAACGACGACGTGCTCTACCTGGTGCATCCGGCAGTGATCCTGCTCACCCGCTACGACTCTCAGCATAACAGCAATCTGCGGGACGTGCTGTACTATTATCTGCTCAATGACCGCAATCTGGTCAAAACTGCCGCCGCCACCTACATGCACCGCAATACGGTCATCAACAAAGTCAACAAGATCCTGGACCTGCTGCAGTTGGATTTGAAGGACGGCAACCTGCGGCAGCGGCTGATGTTCTCCTGCCAGTTCATCCGGTCGTTTTTTATGCTGCTTTTTTCTTCCACGAAATTTTTTCTCCGAACGGAGGATCTTCCACCGCAGAAAAAAATCCTCCGTGGGAAAATGGCTCACCGGCGGGACAAATTTTTCTATGTGGAACAAGTCCCGCCCCGCCGGAGTGAGGCGCTCCTCCGTTGGGCGCCGAGGAGAACGATCCCCGCCGATATGGGGCGAGTGGACGTCCAAAAAATGTCCAATCTCTCAGCGCTGATACTCAAATTCCAGATCGTACATGGAGACGATATCCCCGTCCTGGATCCCCATCTGCTCCAGCTGATCGAACAGGCCCGACTGGCGCAGGACCTTATCGAAGTACATCCGGCTCTCATAGTCGGAGAAATTGATGTTGCCCATGAGCCGCTGGAGCCACGGCCCCTCCACCAGCCAGGTGTGGTCGTCCCGGTGGATATCCAGCGGGGCGGTGGTATCCACCTCCGGCGGGCGGGGTACATACTCCGGCTCATAGACCGTCACCGGCGGCAGTTCCGCCAAGCGGCGGGCGATGGCCTGCACCAGCTCACGGGTCCCCTGATGGGTGGCGGCGGACATGGCCATGAACTCATAGCCCGCCTCCTGCACATGGCAGCGGAAGGCTTCCAGCTGCTCAGGGTCCGCCAGCAGGTCCGTTTTGTTGGCCACCACGATCTGGGGCCGCTGAGCCAGCTCCGGGCTGTACTGCTTTAACTCTGCGTTGATGGCGTCAAAGTCCGCTATGGGGTCCCGGCCCTCGCTGCCGGAGACATCCACCAGATGCACCAGCAGGCGGCAGCGGTCAATGTGCCGCAGGAAATCGTGGCCCAGCCCGGCCCCCTCGCTGGCCCCCTCGATGATGCCGGGGATATCCGCCATAACGAAGGACACTCCTTCATCCACATACACCACGCCCAGATTGGGGTAAAGGGTGGTGAAGTGGTAGTTGGCGATCTTGGGATGGGCCTTGCTGACCACGCTCAGAAGGGTGCTCTTGCCCACGTTGGGAAAGCCCACCAGACCCACGTCCGCCAACAGCTTCAGCTCCAGCACCACGTCGTGGCTCTCGCCGGGAAGGCCCGCCTTGGCAAAGCGGGGCACCTGCCGGGTGGGGGTGGCGAAGTGCTGGTTGCCCCAGCCGCCCCGGCCGCCCTTACAGAGGACGAAGGGCTCGCTGTCGGACATATCCTTGATGATCTCGCCGGTCTCGGCGTCCCGGATGAGAGTCCCTCTGGGGACCCGGATGGTGAGACTCTCTCCGTCCTTGCCGCTCTTGCGGCCGCCCTGGCCGTCTACACCGGGGGCTGCCACATATTTGCGCTTGTAGCGAAAGTCCATCAGCGTGGACATATTGTCATCCACCTGCACGATGATGCTGCCGCCGTCGCCGCCGTCGCCGCCGTCGGGGCCACCGGCGGCCACGTATTTCTCCCGGTGGAAGGCCACGGCTCCATTGCCGCCGTTGCCGGCCCGGACGGTGATGCGGGCTTTATCGATGAATCCATTTGCCATAATGCTACCTCGTTTATCTGAAAATGTGTATTCTACTCCAGTATGTCCTATTTTAGCGGAAAAACGCCCCACCGTCAAGGGCGAGGCGCAGGAGAAAACAGGTGCGGCCTGCGGGGAAAACTCTTGCAGATACACGGAAAAGGAGGACAGGCGTTTGCCTGTCCTCCTGATTCCTGTTGGGTAAAGGATATACGGTTTTCATACCAAGGGTGTTACTCCAGTGCGTCACGGCTCTCGAACACATCACGGATAGAGCCGCTGCGGTCGATCTCCGGCTCAGGCTGGGGCTGCTTGCTCATTTGCAGCTCCTGCCACTTGGCCTTGTCGATGAGCAGCTGGCGGGGCTTGGAACCTTCGAAGGGGCCGACGATGCCCCGCTCCTCCATCTGATCCACCAGACGGGCGGCACGGGAATAGCCCAGCTTCAGGCGGCGCTGGAGCATGGAGACGGAGGCCTGTCCCGTTTCCAGAACCACCTCCACGGCAGCGGGCAGCAGTTCATCGCCGTCCTCCTGCGCTTCGGCAGGCTCGGCAGATGTCTTTCCTCCGCCGCCCTTTTCCTTCTCCTTCACCGCCTGCTCAATTTTGTCCATGACTTCACGGGAGTACTCCGTTCCCCTGCATTATAATCTCAAACAAAGGGTGTGTAAACCCCATGACGGTTTTGAACATTGACGATTACATCAAGCCCGGCCGCCGGGCCCACCTGGTGGGCGTCGGCGGCGTATCCATGTCCCCGCTGGCGGAAGTCCTCCACGGTGCGGGCATGGTCATCACCGGCTCCGATATGCACGACAGCGCCACAGTGGAGCATCTGCGCTCCCTGGGTATCCACGTCACCGTAGGCCACCGGGCGGAGAACGTGGCGGGGGCCGAGCTGGTCATCCGCACCGCCGCCGTCCACGACGTCAACCCCGAGATCGCCGCCGCCCGGGAGGCGGGCATCCCCGTCTTTGAACGGGCCCAGGCCTGGGGCTCCATCATGAAGCATTACCGCAACGCCCTGTGCATCTCGGGCACCCACGGAAAGACGACCACCACCTCCATGTGCACCCACATCATCATGGCCGCCGGACTGGACCCCACGGTGATGATTGGAGGCACTCTGCCCCTGCTGGGGGCGGGACACCGGGTGGGCCGGGGGGAGACCATCATCCTGGAGTCCTGCGAGTACTGCAACTCCTTTTTGTCCTTCTTCCCCACGGTGGCGGTCATCCTGAACATCGAGGCGGACCACCTGGACTTTTTCAAGGATCTGGAGGATGTGGAGCACTCCTTCCGGCGCTTTGCCGACCTGGTGCCCGAGGGCGGGCGCATCATTGCCAACCGGGACGACGCCAACACCATGCGCACCCTGGAGGGGGAGAGCCGCCCCGTCACCACCTTTGGCCTGGAGGCGGGGGACGTCCACGCGGCAGGTCTGATCTGGGAAAAGGGCCTGCCCGCCTTCGACGTGGTGTACCGGGGGGAGACCTTTGCCCATGTGTCCCTGCGGGTGCCGGGGGTTCACAATGTGAAAAACGCCCTGGCGGCCGCCGCCGCGTCCATCGCCCTGGGGCGCTGTACATTCGGCTGCGTTATTTAGTTCTACTTCTGCTGCTACAGTATAAGATTTCATTTATTTCTTT
>OHAO01001560.1_pt1 | contig 15658 bp, 15 predicted proteins | sample 1577151 | NCBI WGS metagenome assembly OHAO01 (sample SAMEA3541585, study PRJEB24748) | human gut metagenome | biome: human gut; feature: human-associated habitat; material: faeces | place: China | collected 2012 | reverse complement strand
GAGATGGACATCAACACTTCCACCACCTATGTTTATTACTTGGTGCTGGCGGCGGTGGTCATCACCATTATCGTGATCTCGCGACTTAAAAATTCGCGGGTGGGACTGGCCCTGCAGGCCCTGCGCGAGGACGAGATCGCCGGTGAGGCCATGGGCATCGACATCACCCGGGTCAAGCTCTCGGCCTTTGCCCTGGGCTCCTGCTGGGCCGGGTTCGCCGGGGTCATCTTCGCGGCCAAGACCACGTTCATCAACCCCGCCAGCTTCACTTTCATGGAATCGGCCATGGTCCTGTCCATGGTGGTGCTCGGCGGCATGGGTTCCGTGCTCGGCGTCACCATCGCGGCGGCCATTCTGGTGCTCGCGCCTGAATACCTGCGCGCGTTCTCCGAATACCGTATGCTCCTGTTCGGCGCCGTCATGGTCATCATGATGATTTACCGTCCTCAGGGCCTCATTTCCGGCGAGAAACGCACGTACAAGATCACGAACAAGGACAAGATCGACAGCTCCAAGTCGGCTTTCGACGTTCCTGCCACGGGAGGCCAGGCATGAACACCCCTGTGCTCGAAGTAACCAACCTGTCCAAAAATTTCGGCGGCCTGCGCGCGCTCAACGAGGTGGATCTCACGATCAACCGGCAGGAGATCGTCGCGCTCATCGGCCCCAACGGGGCGGGGAAGACCACGTTCTTCAACTGCATCACCGGCATCTATCTGCCCACCGAAGGGACCGTCCAGCTTCACCTGCCCGAGCGCAACGGCAAGCCCGCCGGCTCCACGACCCTCAACGGCATGAAGCCCAACGAGATCACGTCGCTCGGCATGGCCCGCACGTTCCAGAACATCCGCCTGTTCAGCGACATGACCGTGCTGGAAAACGTCATGGTGGGCCGCCACTGCCGCACCCGCGCGGGCATCTGGGGCGCGCTGTCGCGCAACGGGCGAACCCGCCGCGAAGAGCAGGAAAGCATCGACATCAGCTATGCCCTGCTGGAAAGCCTGCATTTGCAGGATCTCTGGAATGAGCGGGCCCGCAACCTGGCTTACGGCGCGCAACGCCGCCTGGAGATCGCTCGCGCCCTGGCGACCGAACCGCGCATGCTGCTCTTGGACGAACCGGCCGCGGGCATGAACCCCGAGGAGGTGGCCGACCTGAACAAACTGATCACGGGCATCCACCGCGACCTGGAGCTGACCATCTTGGTCATCGAGCACCATATGGACCTGATCATGCAGATCTGCCCGCACATCGTCTGCGTGAATTTCGGCGCCAAGATCGCCGAAGGCGGACCCGACGACATCCGCAAAAATCCCGAAGTGCTCAAGGCCTATCTGGGCGACGACGAGGAGGCGATCTGAATGGCCGGACTGCTCGAAGTGAAAGAGCTCTGCGTCAGCTACGGCGCGATCCGCGCGCTCGACAAGGTGTCGCTGTCCATTCCCGCCGGCGAGATCGTTTCCGTCATCGGCGCCAACGGCGCGGGCAAGTCCACGCTGATGAGCGCCGTCATGGGACAGGTGCCGTACCATTCCGGCGAGATCGAGTTCGAAGGCAAGCCGCTGCCGCGCCGGTCGTTCCAAGTGGTGAAATCGGGGATTTCGCTTTCGCCGGAAGGGCGGCGCATCTTCGCGCCGCTGACCGTGCTGGAAAATTTGCAGATCGGCGCGTTCCCCCGCGGCGACGGCGATTCCGAAAAAGCGGTCAAGGAAGACATGGACTGGGTGTTCTCGCTGTTCCCGCGCCTCGAGGAACGCATCGGCCAGTACGCCGGCACGCTCTCCGGCGGCGAGCAGCAGATGCTCGCCGTGGCGCGGGCGCTGATGTCCCGGCCGAAACTGCTGCTGCTCGACGAACCGTCGCTGGGGCTGGCTCCCGTGATCATCAGGGACATCTTCCGCGAGCTGCGCCGCATCAACGAAAAAGGGCTCACCATCCTGCTCGTCGAGCAGAACGCCAAACAGGCGCTGCTGCTTTCGCAGCACACTTTCGTGCTCCAGACCGGGCGCATCGTCAAGCAGGGCGTTTCGCGCGACCTGCTCGCCGACCCCGAGATCGCCGCGGCGTATCTGGGCGGCAAATAGTATCCTGTTCCTCGTGAAAATACGAAAACTCGCAACGGTCTCTTTTTCGGAAACCGTTGCGAGTTTTTATGAACTTTATCGAGCGGACGTCTGGGGATTCGCTGCGAAAAAAAGAAGCGCAGTAAACGATCGGCGCTGCCGGTTGTTTTTTAAGTTTGCGACTTCGGGCGCGGAGTCTTGAGGTCGGTGATTTTATAGGCGCCTCCCGCCAGTCTCTTTGGATGGAAAATGAGTATTTGTAATGTTTGATGGAGTTTTTTCAGATTTGAATACAATATTATCTGAATGGTTTTATATGAATTTTACAGCCAAATATTATTGTAAAATATATAGCTAATAAGTTGACACTATTAAAATTAATATTATAATGATAGTCGGTAGTAAAAATTAGAGATTGCGAATTGGAGAATGGTGAAAATGTCAAAATACATCGTCAGGCGTCTTTTAACGCTGATACCGGTCATCGTCGGCGTGACCTTTATCGTTTTCTTCATTCTGAACCTTTCTCCCGGAGACCCGGCGGCCATTATCCTCGGCGAGCAGGCCACGGAGGAAGCGCTCGCGATGAAGCGGGAGGAGCTGCACCTGAACGATCCGCTTCTCAAGCGCTATGGGCGCTACATGTGGGATATGCTCCACGGCGACCTGGGCCTTTCCTACAAGAACAGCATCAGCGTCTGGGATCAGGTGATCGGACGGTTCCCCAACACCTGCGTCCTGGCGGTGGCGGGGATTCTGGTGGCGCTGCTGATCGGCATACCGGTCGGCATCATCTCGGCGAAAAAACAGTATTCGCTCATAGACAACGTGTCCATGGTTTTCGCGTTGATCGGCGTCGCCATGCCGAACTTCTGGTTCGGGCTGCTGGCCGTTATCGTTTTTTCGCTGACGCTGGGCTGGCTTCCCTCGCAGGGAATGGGTGAAGGGCTGGTCCCCCTGTTGCGAAGCATCGTCCTCCCCGCGCTGACGTTAGGGACGGGGTGCGCCGCGACCGTGACGCGCATGACGCGTTCTTCGATGCTCGAAGTCATACGGCAGGACTACATCAGCACGGCGCGGGCGAAAGGGCTGAGCGAAAAGACGGTAACGTACCGTCACATGCTGCGAAATGCCCTGATTCCCATTATTACCGCGACAGGCCTGCAGTTTGGCAGTCTTTTAGGCGGCGCGATGCTGACGGAGACGATCTTTTCGTGGCCGGGGCTGGGACGTCTGATGGTCGACGCGATCAAGTCAAAGGATATTCCGCTTGTGCTCGGTTCGATCATCTTCATGGCGACGACTTTTTCCATCGTCAATTTGGTCGTGGATATTATCTACGCCTTTGTCGATCCGAGAATTAAATCCCAGTACAAGGGAAAGTAGGCGATTTTTATGGGAAAAAGCGAAGAAAAAGCACGGCTCCATGAGGAGGAAACGAACAAAGAACGCTCTCTGTGGCAGGAAGCGTGGCGGCGTTTCAAAAAGAACCGTATGGCGATGGCGGGGCTGTATTTCATTCTCTTTCTGGTGCTGACGTCTGTCGTAACGGCCGTGGTGGATCTGGCGACGCACAAAGAGTTTTACAACCATTACGTAATCAGGCAATCGCTACGGTATCGTTTGCAGAAACCCAGTCTGACGCACCCGTTCGGCCTCGATGAGTTTGGCCGGGATATGTTGTTGAGAATGCTGTGGGGAACCCGCTATTCTCTTTTTATGGGAACGCTGGCGATTCTCTTTTCCAGCCTGATCGGCGGGGCGCTTGGGGCTGTGGCCGGATACTACGGCAAGAGGCTGGACAACGCGCTGATGCGGTTTATGGACATTCTGCTGGCGATTCCTTCGATGCTGCTGGCCATCGCCATCGTGGCCGCGCTGGGGACCAGTCTCACGAACGTTCTGATCGCCATCGGCGTGGCTTACGTCCCCGTTTTCGCGAGAACGGTGCGGGCTTCCGTGCTGATGGTGAAGGAACAGGAGTTCATCGAGGCGGCGCGAAGCATCGGCTGCAACGACTTCACGATCATCTTTCAGTACATCGTGCCCAATTCTCTGGCGCCGACGATCGTTCAGGTGACGTTGGGAATCGCCGGGGCGATTCTGTCCATCGCCGGGCTTTCCTTCCTCGGTCTGGGGATCCAGCCGCCCACGCCGGAATGGGGGGCGATGCTTTCCAACGCGAGGACGTACATCAGGGACGCGTGGCACATTACGATCATTCCCGGAATGGGCATCATGCTGACGATCCTCGCCCTCAACCTTATGGGCGACGGGCTGCGCGACGCGCTTGACCCCAGACTGAAAAACTAGAAGAAGCTTTTGAGGAAAGGCGGGGAAGACATGCCGGGCAGTTTGCTGGAAGTGAAAAATTTGCACATTCATTATTCAACGGACGAAGGCGTCGTGCGAGCGTTGAACGGAGCTTCCATCACGATCGAAGAGGGGAAAACGCTGGGGCTGGTCGGCGAAACGGGAGCGGGGAAAAGCACGCTGGCGCGGGGAATTCTGCGTCTGATTCCCGATCCGCCCGGAAAAATCATCGACGGCGAGATTCTGTTCGAAGGAAGGGATCTTCTTGCTCTTTCCGAAGAGGAAATGATGAAGGTTCGAGGCAGAGACATTTCGATGATCTTTCAGGACCCGATGACATCGCTCAATCCTGTTTTGACGGTCGGCGACCAAATTCTCGAAGTGATCGAAACGCACCATCGCGAGATGGCGCGCGAAGAGGCGAAGAAAAAGGCCGAAGAGATGCTGGAGATGGTCGGCATCGCCAAAGGGCGGTACAGCGACTATCCGCACCAGTTCTCCGGCGGCATGAAGCAGCGCGTGGTTATCGCCATCGCGCTGGCATGCCGGCCGAAGCTGCTGATCGCCGACGAGCCGACAACGGCGCTTGACGTCACGATTCAGGCACAGATTCTCGACATGATCAATCAACTCAAAAGGCGGGACAACACTTCGATGCTGCTCATTACCCACGATCTGGGCGTGGTGGCTCAGAACTGCGACGAGGTTGCCATCGTCTACGCTGGCGAGATCGTTGAAGTGGGAAATATAAAGGACGTGTACCGTGAGAAGCTTCATCCGTATACGAACGGGCTTTTTGGTTCGGTCCCTTCGCTCTCTTCGACGGAAAGGCGGCTCCGCGCGATCGACGGCATGATGCCGGATCCCACGAGGCTTCCCGGCGGCTGCAAGTTTTACGAAAGGTGTCCCCGCGCCGCTGAAAGGTGCCGTAGCGAACTTCCCAAGCTGGTCGAGTGCGGGCCGGGGCATAAAGTCCGCTGCTTCGAATATTACGGGAAGGGAGGGACGGGGCTTGGCGGAGACGAATGAGATTTTGCGGGTCGAACATCTCAAAAAATATTTTGACACACCTGCGGGAACGCTCCACGCGGTGGACGACATCACGTTCTCTCTCGACCGGGGCAGGACGCTGGGCGTGGTCGGCGAATCCGGCTGCGGCAAGTCGACGATGGGGAGGGCGATTCTGAGGCTTCACGAGCCGACGTCGGGCAAGGTGTGGTTCGAGGGGCAGGACATCCTTTCCTACGACAAAAAGCGGCTGAAAGCTCTCAGAAAAGACATGCAGATCATCTTTCAGGATCCCTTCGCGTCCCTGAATCCCCGCATGACCGTCGCGGAGGCGATCGCCGCACCGCTGGTTGTGCAGAATGTCTACAGCCGCAGGGACAAAAAGGGCCTTCGCAAAAAAGTCGCCGAGTTTATGGATCTCGTCGGCCTGGCTCCCCGACTGGTTAACACCTATCCTCACGAGCTGGACGGCGGCCGGCGGCAGCGGATCGGCATCGCCCGGGCGCTGGCGCTGAGTCCCAAGTTCATCGTCTGCGACGAGCCGGTGTCCGCGCTGGACGTTTCCATCCAGGCTCAGATTTTGAATCTCATGCAGGATTTGCAGGACCGTCTGGGGCTGACGTACCTGTTCATCACCCACGATCTTTCCGTGGTCAAGTTTTTTTCCGACGACATTATCGTCATGTATCTGGGGCAGATGGTGGAGAAAGCGCCTTCCGATCTGCTTTTCAAAAATCCGCTGCATCCTTATACGAAAGCGCTGCTTTCGGCGATCCCCGTCGCCGATCCCAATCTGCCCATGCAAAGGATTGCCTTATCGGGAGAGATTTCTTCGCCTGTCAATCCGCCGAAGGGCTGCCGCTTCGCCAAACGCTGTCCGTATGCCGAAGCCGCCTGTACGTCTGGAGATCTGACGCTGGCGGAAGTCGAAGCGAATCATTTCGTTAGCTGCGTTAAAGTTGAGTAACATTTTCATTCAGGTTAAAGGCCGTACCGGCTTTTAATAAAGCCGTCAGCCATAAGGCCCGGCTTAAAAATGAAAGGGGACGAAAAGAATGAAGAACTTCAGCGGGAAACTTTTGGTTATCGCTCTTGGAGCGGTATTGGCCACGGCTTCGGTGTTCTGCGCCGGCGCAGCGGCGGACGGAGCGGAGCACAAGGATACGATCGTTTGGGGACAAGGCGCCGACGTGACGTCCTTCGACCCGCACCAGGGCAAGGAAACGCCTGCGGTCACGGTCACCTGTCAGATTTTCGATACGCTGACGGCCGTCGATCCGGCGACCGGCGAAGTGAAGCCGCAGATCGCGGAAAGCTGGGAACAGCTTGACGATACGACCTACGTCTTCCACATCAGGAAAGGGATCAAGTTCCACAACGGAAGCGAACTGACGGCCGCTGACGTCAAGTTCTCGCTCGACCGCGCCATCGCTTCCGCTTCCGTCTCTTACATCGTCGACTTCATCAAGGAAGTGAACGTGAAGGACGACTTTACGGTGCAAGTGGTCCTGCGCGCTCCGTACGCTCCCGCCCTGCGGAACCTTGCCGTCCCTTTCGCCGCGATCGTCTGCAAGGATGTCGTGGAGAAGGACGAAGAAGCTTTCAAACTGCGTCCCATCGGTTCCGGCCCGTACAAGTTCGTCGAGTGGAAGCCAGGCGACACGGTCAAGCTCGACGCCTTCGATGATTACATGGACGGCAAGCCGGCGACGCCTCACCTTGTCATGAAAGTCGTTCCCGAGACGTCTCAGCGCTTGATCGCGCTCGAGACCGGCGATCTTGACATCTCCTACGACCTCGGCGTGAACGACGTCAAGAGAGGACGCGACAACAAAGACCTTGTCATTTTGGAGGCCCCCAGCCTTTCCTGCTGGTACATCTCGATGAACATGAACAAGAAGCCTTTTGACGACCCGCGGGTGAGAGAAGCCATTAATTATGCCATCGACCGTCAGCTCATCGTCGACACGATCATGTCCGGCAACGGACAGGCCGCCGACGCCATCATCGCGCCGTCGGTCTTCGGATATTACCCTTCGGGCGTCTATGAATACAATCCGGAAAAGGCCAAGGCGCTCCTCAAGGACGCGGGATATGAAAAAGGCTTCAAAACCAATCTTTGGGTCAACGACAATCAGTCCAGAATCGAGATCTGCCAGGCAGTCCAGGCCATGCTTTTGGATATCGGCATCGACTGCTCCGTCGAGGTCATGGAGTTCGGTTCGTTCATTCAGAAGACCACGGCCGGGGAACACGACATGGGCTTCTTCGGCTGGACGACTTCTACCCGCGACGCCGATTACACCTATTACTCGCTTGAACATTCCAGCAAACAGGGCGCTTCCGGCAACCGCTCGTTCGTCCACGATCCCGAGGTGGACAAGCTGGTCGAAAGCGGCAGAAGCATTTCCGATCCTGAGCAGAGAAAGACTATTTACAAAGACCTCGCGCTGCTGCTGAAAAAGATCAACAACAACGCGCCGCTTTACTACTCCACCATCAACGTCGGCGCGCACAAAGGCATCGAAGGCTTCGTGATCGACCCGGTCGGTTATCACGATCTCAGCGCCGTAAGAGTTGCTCGATAAGATCGGGCGATAACCGGGCGCAGCGTGTTTTGACGGGCCTGAGGGGTGTTCCGTTGCACGCTGCGCGCGTGGTTTTGCATATTACGAATACGTCCCGTCTCCGGCGGAAGAGCGGGGAGACGGGACGCAATTTTGGAGAAAGGAAGCGTCTGCATGAGATTGGAACATATCGCCTGGCCCCGGGCGGAAAAATACTTCAAAGAGAACGACACCGTCCTCATCGCCGTGGGAAGCTGCGAGTGCCACGGCCGGCATCTGCCCCTCGGCACGGACACGATCATTCCCAATCGGATCCTGGAACTGATCGAGGAAAAAAGCGGCGTGCTGATCGCGCCGACCATTCCCTACGGCTCGACGAAATCTCTGGCCTGCTATCCCGGCACCATCGACATTGGCGACGAACTGCTGTGCGGTTTGCTGGCGGCGGTGATGGACAATTTTTACCGTCACGGAGCGAGACGGTTCGTGATCCTGAACGGACACGGCGGCAACATCAAACCCATCGAAAACGTCGGCTTCGACTTCGAGAAGAGAGGCTGCCTCGTGGCGTTGCTCAACTGGTGGCTGATGGCATGGGACATGAATCCCGCCTGGAAAGGCGGCCATGGCGGCGGCGAAGAGACGGCCGGCGTGATGGGCGTGAATCCTGATCTTGTAGATCGCAGCGAGATCGGCGGCCCGCTGGAATACATTCATCTTTCCGATCGGTTCGAGACGACGGGCTTCCGGTCCGTCAAGTATAAAGGCGTCAATATCGAGATCCTCAGGCCCGTCGATCATGTGACCTCGACCGGCGGCTGGATCGGCCCCGACCATCCCGCGACGGCGACAGAGGAATGGGGGCGCGAGATGCTTCAAACCTGCGCCGATTACATCGTCGATTTCATGGAGGAGTTCAAAAAGCTTCCCCTTCCGGAAAAATAGGATTTTGTTGAGAAGTCGGCGAAACGGTCCGGCGGATCTCCACAAAAAAACGGAAGGCGCCCCTTTGGCAGAAGGGAGCCTTCCGCGGCGTGCGGACGTGACAATAACCGAGAATAGAGGAAATCATCATGAGACTGGAAAACATCACATGGCCCAGGGCCGAGCGCTATTTGAAAGAGGACGGCACGGTCATTATCGGCATCGGCAGCATCGAAAGCCACGGCCGGCACATGCCGCTGGGGACGGATACGCTGATCCCCGACAAACTCCTTGCCATGATCGAAGAAAAGACGGACGTGCTCATCGCGCCGACCATTCCCTACGGTGCCACGCAGTCCCTGAACGAGTACCCCGGGACGGTAGACATCGACAACGACGTCCTTTACAGGTACCTTCTCTGCGTTATGGAGAGCCTGCGCCGCCACGGCGCCGGAAAGTTCCTGATCCTGAACGGCCACGGCGGCAACATGAAGCCCATCGAAAGAGCCGCCCTGGACATGGACAAGAAAGGCTGCCTCACGGCGGTGCTGAACTGGTGGCTGATGGCGTGGGACATGGATCCCGCCTGGAAGGGCGGTCACGGCGGCGGCGAAGAGACGGCCGCGATTTTGGGCATCGACCCCGCCCTGGTCGACCGAAACGAGATCGGCCCGGCGCTGAAACTCAACGACATCTCCGACGCGATCAAAGCGACCGGATTTTACAGCGTCAGCTACAAGGGAGTGAGCTTCAACGTGCCCCGCCAGATCAGCAAGATCACCGACAGCGGCTGGATCGGCCCCGATCATCCCGGCACGGCCACGGAAGAATGGGGAAAGAAAATGCTGGCGGCCTGCGCCGATTACATTGCGGACTTGGCCGAGGAGTTCAGAAAACTCAAAGCGTAAAAAGAATCGCGCCGGTTCGAAAACACGCCGCGGCGCGCGTAAAATTCGCTGACGAAGGAAGTGTCGAACATGAAGCGAACGAACGGCTTGTTCCCTTTGGAAACGACCGTTGAACAAGAGAACGGACTTCTCGAAAGCCTGTGCCCCGGAGGGGACCTTGAATATCTTTTGTCCGGCCGCTGCGGGATCTATCATTGCCTGCTGGACATCGCGCGGTACGATAAAAAGCGGGTGGCGTACCTTCCCCTGTACACCTGCGAGACCGTCGTAGCTCCCTTTGTAAAAGCGGGCTTCGCGCTGAAATTTTATCCGCTTGACCGGAACATGCGTCCCGTATTTTCCGAAGACGCGCTGGATCGCGTCAGCCTCGTTTCCGTTTGCGGTTATTACGGATTTTCCACCTTCGACAGGGATTTTGTGAGAAAGTGCAAAGCGCGAGGCCTTACCGTCATGGAAGACATGACGCATTCGGTTTTGTCCGCGGACGGTCTTGACGAGAACTGCGACTACGCGGCCGGAAGTTTGCGCAAGTGGATGGGCGTCGCCTGCGGCGGCTTCGCGCTCAAGAGGCGGGGGCGGTTCGCCCGCGCGCCGATGCCGCCGCACCGGGAACATCTGAAGCTGAGATACGACGCCATAGAACGGGACGACATGGAGCTCTTCTGGAAAGGGGAAATGCTGCTGCGGCGGATCTTCGACGATTTCGGCAGCGACGGGAAGTCGGTCTATCTGATGAAACACGCCGATTTCCCGGCGATCCGCAGGAAGCGCCGCGAGAACTACCGGAGTCTTCTGGAAAACGTCAGGGAAAACGAAAACCTCAGGATCGTTTTCCCCGTTCTCGACGCCGCAAGCGTTCCAAGTCATTTCACGGTTTTCGTCGGCGAAAGGGAAAAAGTCCAGGCCGCTCTGCAGGCGCTGGACGTCAAAACTTCGGTCTATTGGCCTCAGGGGCCTTTTATCGATCTGGACGGTCAGGACGATACCCGCTACATTTACGAACACGTGCTGAGCCTGCCCTGCGACCAGCGTTTCTCCGCGGCGGAGATGAAGGCTATGGCAGAGGCGCTGAATAGCTGCACGAAGACAGCTTTCTGACCTCTTCCTCCAGATTCACGCGGTATATTTTCTCTCCCATGATAATGTAGTGAGCGTCGAGGCAGAGGCAGGAATCTTTCAGATCGCCTTTTTTGAGAACCTCCAGGATGACCTTGTGGGCTTCGTAATTGTTCTTGTGGCTGACGGCGTACTTGTTGGCCGACGGCGCGTCGAAAACGTCCGCCCCCAGCTTGCGCGAATTCTTGACGGTCAAAAACATCGCGCCGTTGAGAGGGCTGAGCATCTGCCACATTTTCGTCAGGCGCGACATCCGCCCCATATCCACGATCTGGCGGTGGAACATCTCGTCGGCGGCGATGATCGCCGTCAGCGAATCGTCCTCGCAGGCCCTTTTCATCTGCCCGAGAGCGATCTCCATTTTCAGGACGGCCTCGTCGCTGCACCTTCCGCCGCACCGTTCCAAGGCGATCTTTTCAAGGCTGCCCCTCATGAAGAAAACTTCGTAAGCGTCTTTGGGCGAAAGGGTCGTGACCGAGCACCCCTTGTTGGTCTGATACTCCACAAGCCCTTCGAACGTCAGCGTCTTCAGGGCTTCGCGCACGGGGCCGCGGCTTACGCCCATTTTCCCGGCCACGTCCAGTTCCGCGATCTTGTCGTTGGGCTGCAGTTCGCCGTTGAGGATCTTGTTCCTCAGATAAGTTTCGACTTTTTTCGATAAGGTGACTTTGGATTCCATTCCGGCCTCTCTTGAAATTGTCATTTTTTTTGCGGGATTGTTTGTAAGACGATCGCATTGTCATGAGTTTAGTTATTTTATGCGTAATTGTCAATCAAAAAACTGTCCGGGCTGGGGCGGATTTTCAGAGAGCGAACGCGCGCCGTTCGAAGAGAAAACGGCGGGACCGAGGGCAGACGACTTGTTTGCGATGTTCCACATGGAACATCATGCCGCGAACGCCGCGGATCTTGCCGAAGCGATGGACGCCCGGGGCTACTGCGAAGAGCGGGCGATGACGCGGCTTTACCCGCTGCGTTACACGGCGGCCGACCGTCGCACCTACGTTTGCATCGCCGCGTACGGCTCGGCCATGCTGGCCCTTTCCCTGATTTTATGAAAATGTTCCACGTAAAACATTTCACAAAGAACGAAGTTATGGCAACGGTTTGATGTATATATGCCCAAAATAATTTGCCCGCGTCGGCTCTCTTGAAACGACGCGGGCAAATTGTTGTTCAAAGAAAACTGTCTTCGAGCGGCGCCGCGAGAAAATCTCTCTTTGCGTCAATAGCGCGCGTTATATTAGTCTAACTTACAAATCGAACAATGACACGATTTCTCGCTTTCAGCGCTTTAAAAAAAAGAGTGAGTGCGAATATTCGGACTTGTCAGCGCAGATTATTTCTAGTTTGATTACTATGCTTCGCGCAGTTCTTGCTTGAAAAAAACGAACGGGTAATTTATGATTATATTGTCTCAAGCAAGAATATTATTTTGTGGCGATTGAAGAAACTTGCGTCGGAGTGATGTATTGATTGAGAAATCACGCACACGAGAGGAGAATTTCATGGATATTGTCAGGGCCCGCCTGGTTCGTTCGCCGGTGTGCAATCCATGGAGAAATCTCGCCTGGGAAGAATATCTGACGAAAAACTGCGCGGACGACGAAGCGGTCTTCTATCTCTGGCAGAACGCCCACACCGTGGTGATCGGGCGGAACCAAAACGCCTGGGCCGAGTGCCGCATCGAGCTGATGGAAAAGGAAGGCGTGACGCTGGCCCGCCGTTCGACGGGCGGCGGCGCGGTCTATCATGACCTGGGCAACCTGAATTTTTCTTTCGTCATGCCGCGCGGGCATTACGACATGACGCGGCAGCTCAACGTGATCCTGGCGGCGCTGCGGGCGCTGGGCGTGAACGCGGAGTTCACCGGGCGCAACGACCTGACTGTGGACGGGCGCAAGTTTTCCGGCAACGCCTACCAGCTGACGAGGCGCGTCGGGCTGCACCACGGCACGCTGCTGGTCGATTCCGACATGTCGGTGTTGCCGCGCTATCTCAACGTCGATCCCGAAAAACTCAAGAACAAGGGCGTCAAATCGGTGGCGTCGCGCGTCGTCAACCTGAGGGAAGCGGCGCCGTCGCTGACGGTGGAGAAGATGTACGCGCCGCTGGAAGAGGCTTTTCTGGCGGAATACGGCGGCGGCTGCGTAACGCGCGAGGGCTCGCTGCCGGACGACGATCTGTACCGCGAGCTGTTCGCCCGGTACGGCAGCCGCGAATGGCTGCTGGGGCGCTCGCCGCAGTGCGAGGGTACGCTGCGCCGGCGCTTCGCCTGGGGCGGGGTGCAGCTGTGCTTCGACATTGAGGACGCCGCGGTGAAGGATCTGCGCGTCTTTTCCGACGCCATGGACGGTGAACTGATCCAGGCGGCGGAACGCTGCCTGGACGGACAGGCTTTCGACTGGGACGCGCTGGCGGAAGCGCTGGAACACGAATTCCCGCAACAGGCGGAAATGGGCGATCTGGCCGCGTGGTTCCGCGAACGTCCGGCGTTGCAGGCGTAGCGGCGCGGATTTCGGCGTATTCACGTCCGCACCTGCGGACGGACGCGGCTTTTGTGAAAGTCGGCATCCTTGTGGATGTCAGACGGTGGCGGCGTCGCTCGGGCGGCGCCTTTTGAGAAAACAGGAGGTCAAAAGATGAAGAGAACCCCGATGTACGAGTGCCACGTTGCCGCGGGCGGCCGTATGGTCGATTTCGGCGGCTGGGAGCTGCCTGTGCAGTACGAGGCGACGGGCATCAAGACCGAGCACCTGAACGTGCGCGCCAAGGCCGGTCTTTTCGACGTCTCCCACATGGGCGAAGTGACGGTGGTTGGCCCCAAGGCCGAGGCCTGGATCTCCAGCCTCGTCACCAACGACGTGGCGGAGATGCACGACGGCCAGGTGCAGTACAACATCATGTGCACCCCCACGGGCGGCGTCGTCGACGATCTGCTGGTCTACCGCTACAACAAAGAGCGTTACCTGCTCGTCATCAACGCGGCGAACGTGGAGAAGGACTGGGCCTGGTTCAACGACCACCTGACCGACGGCGTGAAGATCGAGAACATCTCCATGCAGACGGCGGAAGTGGCTCTGCAGGGTCCCAACGCCGAAGCGATTCTCAGGAAGATCGTCGATTTCGATCCCGCGACGCTGGAGTTCTTCCACTTCAAGGATCCCGTCGACGTTAAGGGCATCAAGGCCATCGTCAGCCGCACGGGCTACACCGGCGAAGACGGTTTCGAGATCTACGTGGACTGGAGCAAGGGCGCCGAGCTGTGGAACATCGTCATGGAGGCCGGCAAGGATCTCGGCCTGATGCCGATCGGCCTGGGCGCGCGCGACAGCCTGCGCTTCGAGGCCGGGCTGCCGCTGTGCGGGCAGGAATTCACCGACACGCTCGGACCGCTCGAGGCGGGATTCGGCTTCTTCGTGAAGCTCGACAAGGCCGGCGGCTTCATCGGCCAGCCGGTGCTCAAGCAGCAGAAGGCCGACGGCCTGAAGCGCAAGATCGTGGCCGCGAAGCTGATCGACAAGGGCGTGCCGCGCCACGAGATGGAAGTGGCCGACAAGGACGGCAACATCATCGGCGTGGTCACCACGGGCGGCTACGGCCCCTCGCTGGACGCCAACCTCGCCAACTGCCTTGTGAACGTGCCCGCGCCGGCCGTGGGCGAGAACCTGTGGATCATGATCCGCGGCAAGGCCAAGAAGGCCGAAGTGGTGAAGAAGCCCTTCTACAAGAAGAGCTACAAGAAGTAGTTTTCGGCGCTGAAAAAATTTTGCGGAAATCTCTAAAATTTCAAGGAGGATACTGACAATGACGACCAAAGTTCTGCCTGAGCTGAAGTACACCAAGGACCACGAGTGGATCAAGATCGACGCCGACGGCTTCGGCCTGATGGGCATCACCGACCACGCGCAGCACGCCATGGGCGACCTCGTTTACATCGAACTGCCCGACGTCGACCGCGAGGTGAAGGCGCACGAAGCCGCCGTGATCGCCGAGTCCGTCAAGGGCGCCAACGACGTGTTCGCTCCCGTGTCCGGCACGGTGGTTGAAGTGAACAGCGATCTTGAGGACGCTCCCGAAAAGGTCAACGCCGATCCGTACGGCAGCTGGATGGTCAAACTGAAGCCCGCCGATCTGAAAGAGCTGGACGACCTGCTCGACGCCGCCGCCTATCAGGCGCTGGTGGAGAAGGAAGAGGCCGAGGCCTAGTTTTCGACGCTGAAAATTTCGTCTGGAGGCGTGACCGTTGCTTTCCGGACGAAATTTTCCCCCTGAAAGACCGTGATTTTTGAGCCGATCAATGGAGGTGTTCAACTTTATGAGCCAATATATCCCCAACACCGAGGCTGATCGCCGCGCGATGCTCGACGCCATCGGCGTCGCGTCGATCGACGAGCTGTTCTCGGACATTCCCGCTCAGGTCCGCCTGGCCAAGGCGCTCGACCTGCCCGAGGCGCTTTCCGAGCCCGAATTGGCGCGCCATCTGCGCGCGCTGTCGGGAAAGAACCGAAACCTCGACGAGCTGACCTGCTTCCTGGGCGCCGGCTCCTACGACCATTTCATTCCTGCCGCCGTCGACACGATCGTTTCGCGCGGCGAGTTCACCACCAGCTACACGCCCTATCAGCCGGAAGCGGCGCAGGGCACGCTACAGGCCATCTTCGAGTATCAGACCATGGTCTGCGAGCTGACCGGCATGGAAGTCTCCAACGCTTCGATGTACGACGGCGCCACCGCCGCCGCCGAAGCCATGGTGATC
>OHAO01001554.1_pt1 | contig 15685 bp, 10 predicted proteins | sample 1577151 | NCBI WGS metagenome assembly OHAO01 (sample SAMEA3541585, study PRJEB24748) | human gut metagenome | biome: human gut; feature: human-associated habitat; material: faeces | place: China | collected 2012 | reverse complement strand
ATCGGAAAATGTATCTTGAAGTCACCGAAGAATTTATCGGTAAATACAAAGCCGAATTCTTCCAACAAAAGGGTACAAAGAATATAAGACTTACCAGCAGAAGTTGGAGCTGATATACTTATTGTCTCATTATGTTGATATGCGGAATAAACTTCTCTTTGAAACTTATTCAAAAGAAATACTTCATCATTTACAATTATGGAATGCTCAATATCTGACTTGTTTTGTTGGAGTTTTAAAGCAAAAGGATAGCTATCTCTAAAGTCTTTTTTTATATACTGTTTATCCAATGCGATTTTAATCGCTGGCTTAATTGTTAGATTATCCAAAATAAATGCAGCTGCATTTTTTTGATTTTCATCAGTTGTTTCCTGCATTAAACAAGTCTGAGCTATGCGGAGAGCAGCGTCCAAATATTTACTTTCATCATAATAACTAAACAAAGATGCTATACTTAATATATTATTCCAATCTATTCGAGATAATAAATCTGATTTATCTTTATCCCAGATTAAATTAGGAATAGTATCACAAACAGACAATGTAAGTAAAGCCTCATATTGATGCTTGAAACTATTTAAGTTATAAACTTTTTCAGCTAACATTATTTGATTGTTTTAAGATAACACTTTCTAAATTCGTCAACAGAAGGGAAGGGCATTAAAAAGACATGAATTTCCTTTTTATCAAGATTCTCATGATCTTTTATCTTTTCGCCTATGGTACTATGCCATTTCTCATATTCTGTTAGTATTGCATTTTTAATGTGTTCTGTAGTTTTTGTAATATCTGTATCACTTGGATATTTATCATAATCAAATCCTATAAAACATACACCCTTATAAACTAAATGATTGGATTGTTCTTTATCTTTATCAAAATACTCTACGAGTATATCTTCAACAGTTTCATCGTTAATATTTTGGTGTATATTAGATGTGATCAAATCAATGTCTCTTTCTTGTGTAGAAGCACAACCTTTCGGATCTAGCAAAAAACCTTTCAAACTATCAAAACAGTTCGTTAATGCCGCATTCAAATTTTGATACATTTTAGCTTCTGCCCAATATAATTCGAGGTTACCTGTTGTACGATTATACCGAAAATGGACACCATCTGCTCCTTGATAATGCATTTTCGCAGATGTTTTTAAAGACATTTTACTTATTAACTGTGGCAGTTTCAAAATATCTTGTGTAAGAATATATAATAAAATTTCACCACCTTCTCCTGTTTTATCCAAATCTGTAAAAAGATTTTCAGCTTTCTTTCTTAACTGAATTATCTTTCTTGTAGAACCTGTGTTATTTAAATCATTTTTTGCTTCATCTATTTCTTTCTTTGGAATAGCATAATCAACTATTCGAAAATCAATATATTCTATTAAATCTTGAAGTCTTAAGCGCCCATTCGCATCAACTTTTAGACAATAGCAATATCCTTTAGAATTAGTTTCAGGTATATCTATACAGTACCTAACCTCTTCAATACGGGATTTTATTGCCTCATTTTCATTAATTATGAGATTGTTTATTGCAGTTTCTATTCTATCCATATTACTCATATTCAAATTCTTAATATCTAAAAGTTGTTCTAGCGACTAATGATTAATAATACATTTCAATATACTGATAAGCTTTATCAAAAACTTCCTGGTCTTTGATTTGATAATTAACCCATAGGATAGAACGTAATTTCTTTTTAATCTCTCGTTGAGCTGTAATACTCTTGAATGCGTCTTTAAATTTGCGCACAATAGCCACTACATTTTCATCTATATCTGCAACGACACGCTCTACAATTATAGGAGTGTCTTCTGTCTTTATGGATTCAAATAACTCCGTAAGAGCAGCTTTTGCTTGTTCCCTCTTATCGAGAGGTTGATTTGAATTTTTTTCTTCCTCAAGAACCTCTTTGGCAAGAGTTAGCAATCCACGGAGGAAATCAATACTAGTTATAAGATTCTCCTCCATATGACGACGCAGTTCATCCAACTTTTCGGCAAATGCTTTGTAGTTGGGATCTCCATGATGCTCACCTAATCTCAAACGGAGCATCTTTTCGACCTCAAGTATCTTTTTAGGATTATCTTTCGCTTGCTCCAACACCATATCAATAACATCTCCATCTACCACAAGATCTTCAAGAGGAGTACCTATATCGATTGTATCAATATTACGATGAATTATCTCTATAGTTTTAGCACCCAATAAAGTCCATATAAGTGAACCTCCAGTACTAACAGGACGTACACTTTGATATACCTGAGCCAGCCAAGTATAATCCGCCTGATAAGCAGCCAGCATTGCATCCGGGCTTACTGTTTCCCAAGCTTTAGCCAATCGTGAAAAATGTTTTGCAAAATTCGTTTTTGTAGACTCATCAAGTAAACATTGCTGGGCAGCTTGCAAACCTTCCCAACCACCGATTGTCCGGTCTACACCAGGGAAAAAGTCAATACACTCTTGCAAAAATTGAGGTATCAACACTTTTATCTCATCAATATTCTTTACAACCGTTTTTACCGTCTCCTCATCAAAAGCAAGGCTTTTGGCTACATTATCAAATACACCAACGAAATCTACAATCAGACCACATTTCTTATCAACATTGTACTTTCTATTTGTACGACAAATAGCCTGCAACAGCGTATGGTCTTTCATCGGCTTATCAAGATACATACATTGCAAAATTGGAGCATCAAAACCTGTCAACAGCTTTGAAGTGACAATCACCATTTTAATCGGTGACAATGGATCACGGAATTGGTCAAGAAGTTTTCTTTCTTGTTCTCTATCACGACGGTATGCCTTATACTCATCAGCTTTATCGCCAGCCGTATGCATAACGATAGTGGTTGCATCTTCCGAACCCAAAAGAGCATCAATCGCTTTCTTATATTTCACACAGCAGTCTCGGTTATATACCACGACTTGAGCTTTCATTCCAGTGGGCTCTACATACTCTTTGAAGTGATTTACAATATAACGTGCGACATCGTTAATTCGCTTCTCCGCTGTAAAAAATGCTTCAACAGAAGTTCGTTTTACTAATTCGTTCTTTTCTTCCTCTGATATTTGATCGGTCAGTTCATCAAACTCTTCTTGTAATTGAGCTTCGTTAAGATGCATCTCTACCGGCACTGTTTAGAAATTCAATTCAAGCGTAGCTCCATCTTCAACAGAATTTTGGAAAGTATATTTTGAAATATATCCACCTTTTTCTAAATCCTCATCAGCACCAAACGATTGAAAAGTATTCTTATCTCGCTTGTTGATAGGCGTTCCGGTAAGGCCAAAGAAAAATGCATTAGGTAGTGCATTGCGCATTTTTTGTCCTAAATCCTTTTCCTGAGTTCGGTGTGCTTCATCTACCAATAAAATGATATTATCTCTTTCATTCAGTACACTATCAACATCTCCGAACTTGAAAATTGTCGTTATCAAAATCTTGCGCTGATCCTGCTTGAAAAATGCAACTAACTCTTCTTTTGTCTTTGCAGGTTCTATATTGGGAATATCAGCACGAGTAAAATCGCCCGTTATCTGATCTTCCAAATCAATACGGTCATCAACGATAACAACAGTGGGAGCATGTAATTCGTTCTGCAAACGTAATTTTTGGGCAGCGAATACCATCAACCATGATTTTCCCGAACCCTGGAAATGCCAAATAAGACCTTTCTTCGGACCTTGTTTCTCACGATATGTGTTTAAGACACGCTGAACAATAGCTTCACCACCTAGATATTGTTGATAACGGCAAACTATTTTTATTTTTTTGCCTGATGATGTTCCTGTAAAAACACTATAGTAACGATATATGTCAAGCAGTCGGTTTGGTTGAACCAACCCCATTACGTTACTTTTAACCGACTCTATTGTACCATGCTGACGACTTTCATCTTTAAACCAAGGTCCCCATTTGTCAACAGGGGCACAGATGCCGGCATATTGAAGTTCTTTGCCTTCTGTAGCAAAGGTTAATATATTCGGAACAAACATTTCTGGAATGCTCTTTTCGTAATGCAGCATATCAATGGCTCCGTCAGCCCATGTTATCTGAGGGCGAACAGGAGATTTTACTTCACCAACACAAACCGGAATTCCATTTATCAGATAAACCAAATCCAAACGTTTACCTCCTTCAACAGAACTACGTGGAAACTCCCATTGATTGGTCACTACACAATAATCTTCGACCGCATCTTCGCTAAAGAATCTGATAGGTATATATTCACCACCCTTTCCAAAAGGCTCTGTGTTTTCATTAAATAACAATGTACGAAAACGGTCATTGGCAGTCACCAATTCATCATAATTACCTCCACAAGTAATAGCAGCACGGAGTTTATAAATAACTTGCTCCGCTTGTTGACGTGTTATTGGATTTAACCTGACAAGAGCTTCCAATAGCCATGATTCAACAAGGACAGAATCAGAACTACGAGGTATATCCTGTGACTTTACATACTGCCAACTACTTTGGGTTGCAGCTTCTATGAGCATTTGCTCCACTGTATTGTCTTCGTTAAACATATCTATGATTTTTATTGTTATCAATTTAATAATTAAGCGATTTTCCTTAATTCGTCACTCTGTATGTCATTCAAATATACTAAAGCTTTTTGAATGACAGATTTTGATTTGTCGGCTTGTTGAGCAATGGCTGCAAAGTGATGCTGAGATTCAATCGGTGGGATTGGTATTATCACATTGCCAAGATTTCCACGGCTAACTCTAAGTCTTGTCGTTCCTGTCTTTATTTTGTTTATTTGGCTCGCATAAAGAGCTGTTTTAGAAAATGAAATAAGAAACTCTGGAAGTAAAGTTGCATTCAATCTAACAATAGTGCAATCCACTGCTGTTATTGCCTTACCAATCCCTTCCGGTACAATACAAGCTCGACCAATAGGATCTGGCAATCTAGAAATCAGAATATCACCAGGCACAACTTCCGTACAATTAAGTTTTTTGAAGGTTTCTTCTGTTATATAGCGACTTTTGTCTTCCCTACCCTTGAAAAATCCAAATCCAACATTACCTGTTTGAATAAGGCGTATTCCGTTATCTGATTGATCTTTAGATTCAATCCAATCACCATCAATAAAAGTTGCACATAATGATGAAAGCGTACCTTGAGATTTACAATTTCCAAACATCTCGATAAATTGCGATTTCACCATTTCATCAGTGGCAACAAGTAGTTTTTTATAGGCTTCCTTCAATCTATAGGCTGCCCATAATTTATCAGCAAGAATTTTTTGTTCCTCTAATGGAGGTAATTCGAACTCATAATCAGCCAAATGCTCCCATTTTACACGAGGTGATAGAGAGCCAGCAGAGCCTCTATTAGCATAATCAAAAAATACAGGTGTTTGAATTATGAAAGGCAATAACTCAGGCACCATTTTCCTTTCTATTGCTTGTATTACAGTTATGTCGCCTGAGCATATACCATCAAATTCAGCAATTGCAGCCTTACGTTGATAAGCTCGACGTCTACCAAATAAGACTTGTCCCTTTACAAACCTTTTTGAAAAAGTATTATCTGTATTTATATCATATGCATCAAAACGTATTTCATCAGGGATAAGATGTTCCAAACCAACTATAGGAACATCCTGTTTACTTTTTGTCCATTTAAGTCGACTTTCACGAGCGACATCACCTAATTTTACTACACCCATATTATTTAATCAACTTAATTAACTCATCCATTTCATTTATACATTGACTATGAGAGGAAATCCAAACATTTATAGCATCCTCTTTAGAGACAGTAAGCGCATCCTGTAGTACACTTTGATATGCGTACAATGATATATTCAGATTAAACTTCTTTTCTCTAATTTCATCATTACTTACAATTCTTGAGAAGCCATCCAATTCTCTATTTTGTTGGTATGCATTTACAATCCTTTGTATATGCTCTGCCAACAACATACTCTCTGCATTTTTTCTTGTAACTTCATTCACAGCATTTATCATCAAAACTCGATTCTTTTTGCTATTAGCCTTTGAGCAGTTACATATTAATATGCAAGCTTCCATAGGAGAATTATAAAACAAGTTTGCTCCCAAACCTATTATACAATCAAGTATATCCATTTCAACGAGTTTCTTTCGTAATTCTAATTCTTCATCACGAAATAGTACACCATGGGGAAAAAGAATCGCACATCTTCCCTGAGTTTCATTCATTGAAGCTATGATATGCTGAAAAAATGCATAATCAGCTCTTCCTTGCGGAGGCGTTCCCAAGAAATTACGTCCCCACTTATCATTCATGAATTTTTCACGATTCCATTCTTTGATTGAATAAGGAGGATTTGCCAGAACAATGTCGAACTTACGAAGATGGCTGCCATCCAAGAATGCAGGATGCTCCAACGTGTCAGCACATACTATTGAAAAATCCTCTACGCCATTCAAATAAAGATTCATTCGTGCAATAGAAGAAGTCAATCCATTCACCTCCTGTCCGAACACCTGCACACTCTGCCACTCTTCACCTTTGTTACGCAGATAGTCTAAGCATTTGACCAACATACCACCAGAACCGCAAGTCGGGTCATAAATACTTTCATTCGGTTGGGGTTGCAGTATCTCAGCCATAAGTTGAACGACTGTTCTATTCGTATAGAACTCCTGAGCAGTATTTCCAGCATCATCGGCAAACTTTCCAACAAGGTATTCGTATGCCTGCCCCATCTCATCGGCAGGACATGCTTTCAGACTCAATGTATATTTAGAGAAGTCCTCAATCAACGAAGTAATGATGCTATCGGGCATCTTTGCCTTATTGGTCCAACCATCCTTAGGTCCAAATATCCCTTCCAATCCTCCGATTTTTCTGCCATCCATTTCCTTAGCAGGATTGGCTTGCTCAATAGCAATAAATGCTTCGACTAATTTATTGCCAACATTTTCCGTTACTTCACGAACATCTCTCCAGTGCGCACCATCAGGAATGCGAATGGGGAGATCCTCTACTTGCATACCTGCATACTCAACTCCTCCTTCACACACAAATCCTTCAAACTGTTCATCATAAACATCGGAAATGCGTTTGAAAAAAAGCAAAGGGAAAATATACTCTTTATATCCAGCCGCATCAATCTGGCCACGCAAATGAGTGGCAGCTGCCCAAAGAAAACCTTTAAGTTCATCGAGCGTAATAGGGTCGTCCGGATGACGATATTGTTTTACTTTTTCTGCCATATTGATTATGCGTTAATGAGTAATGAAAATTCTTTCTCCAATCGCTTCACATCTTCGTATGCTTGTTTGAACTCAGCCAACACTTCCACATAAGGACGAATTTCCTCCTTGTGGTAAACAACATAGCGATTGGGCGAAAGATTATACTCTTTATCTCTTATCTCCTGCAATGTAACGATTCGAGAATAGTCCTCTTCATCGGAGTAATTTTGATAAAGTGAATATAACCTATCTATATCATTCTCTTCTAAAATATTCTGCGCTCTCTTTTGAGTTAGAATTTTGGAACCATCTATCATCAAAATCCGTCCGGAATGATGAGCCGGTTTCATCCTTCGTATTATCAAGAAACACGGAGATAGTCCAGTTCCATAAAACAATTTATCTCCTAATGTAACAACGGCTTCTATCAAATCACTTTCCACTAATTGCTTCCGTATTTCTGCTTCTTGATTTCCACGAAACAGAATGCCTTGTGGCATTACAACAGCCATACGCCCCTTGCCAGAGGACATAGAACATATCATATGCTGAATCCACGCATAGTCACCACAACTATCACTCGGTGTGCCATAGATATTGCGCTTATATTTATCTGAACTCCATTCCGTTGCTCCCCAATTTTCAAGAGAAAATGGAGGGTTTGCTATATTGGCGATATTACCACCTTGAAGAATTTTTGGGTCTCTCAATGTGTCGCCTTGCATTACATTAAAATCAGATGCACCATGCAGGAATAGATTCATTTTAGCAATGGCCGCATTCACGACATTCTTCTCTTGTCCGAATATACTTCCACAGCAAAGAGAATCATCGTGCATATATCGTATAGCTTCGATAAGCATTCCTCCACTACCACAAGCAGGATCATATACAGTTTCCCCCGGTTGCGGGTCGAGAATATGCACTAATAATCTCACAACAGAACGAGGAGTATAAAACTCTCCAGCTTGAGCCTTACTATCATCGGCAAACTTCTTCAATAATATTTCATAAGCATCACCCATTAAGTCCGCAGGGTAATCCTTATTACCAAGTTTTCGTTTTGATAGATGTTCTATCAGGTCACGAATCTTGCTATCATTGAGTATTGCTTTGTTAGTCCATTTTTGAGATGAAAACATAGATAGCACCCCATACAATGTATCTGGGTTTGCTATCTCTATCTGCCTCATAGCACCGACTATGGCAGCTCCAAGATTTTCTGTACGCTCTCGGACTTCTTGCCAATGACAACCATCAGGAATAACAAAACGATGTTGCTCTGGCAGAGATGCATACTCCTTATCACCACCACTTGATATTAAAGCTTCTTCTGTTTCTTCATCATAAACATCAGATATCCGCTTGTAATAAAGCAAAGGCGTGATATAATCCTTAAAATTATCTTGGCTTACAGGACCGCGTATTATATTACAGGCCTCAAACAAGAAATTGTATAAGTCCTGTGCACCTGTAAGCTCTTTATTTATTGTTTTTTTTGCCATCTAATAACTCTGTCAAATAGTGGATTTGAGATTCCTTTATTTCATTAACTCAACAACATCTTCCGGCAACATCACATTCTCGGAATCACCTTTCGGAGCGTTCTTAAGGAACAGCACCGGAACGATGGTGTAGTTCTTAGCAAACGGCAGCAAATTAGCTTTGCGGAGAAGTGCAGCAGTTAGCTGTTTGTCATTCTCCCCTGTTGTCCATTTGCATTCTCCGACCAACAGAGACTTTTTATCAAGCGATTCGGCCATTACATCGAACTCGACCTGTTCCGGCTTCTTATCCTCATTGAGAACAGAGCCCCACCAGCGTTTTGCTTTGCCATAAACTACTCCATTAACAAGATTTCCTGTTACGGCATCCCGACACAGTTTTTCCCATTGCATATTCACAGACTCAGAGAAATGAGCAGTCAAAGCTTGTTCGATCGGTAAGCGACGACCAAGTTCAATGAATGAACGATTAGGGACAACAAACTGATAGTAGAACGCCATAAACGGATCGGCAATCTTGTAGAGACTCTTTTTCGCATTCTTCTCATCAATCCCGAACGGAACATCTTTTTCCAAAAAACCGAGATCAACAAGTTTCTTCAATGGACGCGACAGATTAGTTGCAGGTTCATTGCATCGTGCAGCAATTTCGGAAAGACGGTTTGCACCAGTACCGATATAAGACATTATTGTCGAAGTCTTGACAATATCCTTAACATCATCCTGAAGCAGTTTTATCGGCTCCTCATAAAGAGCCCCATTTACAGAAAGGATATTATGCCACATGGCATCATCAAGCGAAATTCTGTTTTCCCTCAGTTCCCAATAGCGCGGCACACCGCCCCATACAGCATACTCTTCAATAGCGTTCATCGCATTAAGGTTCAATGCCTCCTGAATATAGGGTAAACGTATAGGTGTAAGTCTCATTATCTCATCAGCACGACCATAAAGAGGCGCAGTAGAATCAAGAAACAACCCATACATCATATTTTGTGACGAACCACAAAGCACCAGATTATACTTCAACTGTTTCTCATCAACAAGTTTCTGCAATACAGACGGCAGTTCAGGAGATTGCTCCACAAGATACGGAAATTCGTCCAAACACAAAGTAAAACGTTTGTCTGTTCGATAATTAACCGCACGAAACATCGACTCCCAATCGGGATACGACAACTTCTCAAAATCAGGGAACACCTGTGCTATCACTTTTGCAAGTAATGCCCTCTGATGTTGACCTTCCGAACGGTCTGCAAGGAAGTATACATCATTTTCTGACAACACCCTTTTAATAAGCGTTGATTTACCCAATCGTCTGCGACCATACATCACAACTAACGAGGATTTCTCTCTTGCAAGAGCATCCTTCAGTCGTGTTGCTTCATCTATTCTATCAACAAATTTCATAGCTCACATTATGCAGTGCAAACATAATGTTTTTATAGCATAATACAAAATTTTAAGCTGTATTTTTTATCCTGATAGAGTCATTATCGACTTATATGCAGAAAAAAGTGAGTTTTATCCCTTTTTTGATGCACGTTTCCTTGTCTTCAAACTCAAATCCTGTAATGTTTTCCCTAATTTGTCTTCTTTGGCCAACCACAGAATATCATCGTCAAGCTGTAAAACATACAACACACGCAAATATATTCCTATTGCCACTGTCGGCACACCTTTCTCTATTCGTGATACAGTCAACGGAGAACAGGTAACACGTTCAGCAACCTGAGCCACACTCAGATTCCTGCGTAAGCGAGCCAGTTTAATCTGTTCTCCTACAATCGACATCTTCTGCTCCAATTTTCGGGGCAACTTAGTTCCCATTGTATTCTTTGCCATATCAATACATCATATAATATGTAAAGATAACGCTTTCTATTTATTTAATGATGTATTAAAGATAATATTGCACGAACATTAACAACCATCACTTTCTACTATTACACTTAAAGTACCCGATACACTCTTCACACATCCAGCCGCACAAATACGCCAATCTATAGTAAAGTTTCCGCACTGCATTGCATCCACATATAATGCATTTTTAATTCTCAAAGAACGCTGCACATTGTGCACCAAATTTGAAGCATCTACATTGATACTATGTTTGGATAAATATTTCATCAAATCCCATGATTTTAATTGTGGTATGCTTAGACCACCTCGTGGATCAATATAACTGAATGCAAGTCCATTTCCATATTCGCTAAATTCCATTCCAACAAGAGGTGCTTTGGGTTCTATACCATTCATATATTTTACACTTCTCTCATTATACAACTGAATATGCTTTGGAAAAGCAAGAAAAATATTCATTTCGCCTGTTTCAGCATTTCCACTGTTGCTTATAATAAAACTCAACTCCTTTAATTGACCTTCTAGTAACTCACTCTCAAGTTTAAAGCGATAGAATCTTTCACAATAAGCATAAAATTTATCCAGTTCAATATTATGTTTCCTTAATTGGTCATCACTATAGATAGAGTACTGAAATCTATTCAGAGAGTTCAACATGTCATTAAAAATATCAGATGGAGAAATATCTTCATGAATTGTAGTGTGTATATTTACTTTAGGATTCTTGGACTTAATTTTTATCATTATTTCTTCCAGTTTTCTATCTACGTTCGATACACTTGGGGCTTTTATACGCAATACAGTCTCACCATTGGCAAACAGGATTTGAGGTTTTGGCTGACGATTTTTTAACTGTTCCAATTCCTTACGGCATCGTTCGTGCTCTTTCTCCTCTTCACTCTTTTCCTCAGAAATGAGATATTTGTTTGGCATCTTAGGAAGAAACTTTAATCCAAGATTCTTAGCTTTTATCAATAATGTATTGTCGTGACTTATCACAATAACATCATCCTTATGCTCAAACTCCAAAATAGAGCCTATTATTAAATCGTCACATACACTACGATTCAAGTGATACCTTATCAAAATTTCATCTGACGGATCATCTATTTGAACAAGGTTGATTTGTTTGTTATAATCATCATTCAAAAAATAACAGCCAAATTTTGAAGCAACCGCCTTTGCCCGGACTTTTATCTTGCTTTTCGGTCCATCTTTATACTTGTCAATTTCCTTTATTACTGTATAAGGTACTACTATTTCGTATTCTTTATCACCTATAATCGTTCCCCAATCAATCTGCTCAAAGTCAATGTAATGCAAGTATATATTTGTATCAAGAAGTAAATATTTCATATGCTAATTTTCGTTTATTATTAATCAACTCAACTTCTTATTAAAAGTTAACTATCAAGACTCATTTATTCATTCTAATAGCATTCTGTATACTCTCAAAAATTTTCACAATCTCCCTTTTATCTAACCCCACCTTTACCGCCACAGCAAATAAATCCTCTTTTGTGGGTTCGATACTATCATTGATTGAAGTCGTTCGTAAGCCATTAATTCCATCGCTGGGCAACAGGTCGTATGCCGGCGCAAAGTGCCAATCGTCGTCACGATAAATAAAGGCAAAATTCTTTGCATGGTCATCTTTATTGTCAATCAGATAATTGAACACCATAAGACGATACACTTTCCAAATTTCCGCTACATTGTGGGTCAATGCTGCACACACCTTAAAGATATGTAAGTAGTCGATACTTGGCAGCCGATAATCAGCACCTATCAACCCAGCAACACTTACCACATGTAATTTTCCATTCAGTATACGGTCAAATCGCTCCACGCCGAAATACTTATCCTCGAAAAGTCGTGTTTCCGGCATCTCAATTCCACACTCTTTAGCAAGAAGCGAATAACAGTATTCATCCTCACCAATCTGTTTGGAATCTCTCTTTGCCCGGAACTTCACCAACCATTCTTTCCCATCATAACGAGTAAAGATTTTGGGGCGTGCTCCACCCGGAGAACCACCTCTATACTGGAACTCCTCAATTCCCTCTCCGTTATAATTGTCGCTATCAAGAATCTGTTCCGCCTCCAATGCCAATTTTTCAAAATCTGCGTATTCTTGCTTTGATACAACACTCTTGTCTGGACGAAATTCCAATGCGCCGCGTCCAGTAGAACCGACCAACGCAAGACGGTCAAGTAGTGACAGTGTTTGTGGATTGACCCCGTTCCGCTGCAGGTATCTATCAAGAATTAGCAATCCCCACCCATCAGGCAAACAATCATCAAAAACACCGAATCCACCATCAAACGGACGAGGTTTTGCTATAAATACCCCACTGCGCAATGGTAACTCAAACGGAGATATAGAAAAACCAGAATTGAGCCACTCTGCCGAATATTCAAATGCACATAAACTCTCTTTGGTTAAAGCCAATCTGCCAACCAGTCTATTATCATATATTACCTCTATCTGCTTTATGCTATTCATTTTTCTTCCCTCTTTTACGTATAACACTCTGCTCATTCAATACATCATCTAATGACTGATATTGCTTCTGCGCAAAAAGAGCATCAAAATCAGAAAGCGCATTCAAAGCAAATCCGACTTGAAGCAATCCTCTTAATGAAATCTCTCCCGTCTGCTCAAATCGGCGATAAGTGGCGAACTTGACTCCTGCTCTTGCCGCCAATCCTTCTTGGGTTAAGTCCAATTCAAGCCTCCGAACCTTGACTCTTGCTGCAATCTGCAAAGCAATATCACTTGGACTTGAAATATTAAAAGTTACTATATTATTCATAGTGCCCATATTTACCAATCAACAAACAAAATATTATTCAATGCAAAAATAAGACTTATTCTTGAATATACCGCCAAATTCAGAGTTTATTTACACCTCAAAATGAAGAACAACTTTACTTTATCGGCAGGGTAAACCAGAAACAAGAACCTTTCTCCGGTTCACTATCTACGCCAATCTCGCCACCCAGTTGTTCCACAATACTGCGGCAAATGGAAAGCCCGAGTCCTGTGCCATGTACAAAGGAATTCAGTTTGACGAAACGCTCAAAAATCTCGTTCTGCATTTCCGGCTCAATACCTATGCCTGTATCGGCAACGTAGAAACGCAGATGAGCCTCATCAAGCTGATCATAGCCTACCCGTATATTTCCTTCTTCCGTGAATTTAAGCGCATTGTTTACAAAGTTGGAAATAACCTGATGTAAACGATTGCGGTCACTCATGATGCGACATTCCGGCAGATGGCGGTCAAAAAGGATTTCCACGTTCGGTCTGGCCTTCATTCTCATAGCGAGAACAATATCTTCACAAAGCAGATTTACGTCCACTTCACGTTCGGTGAAATCGAACGTTCCCGCCTCAATCTTCGATAAGTCAAGAATATCTGAAATCAATTGTAATAACAGGTCATTGTTTTCTTCCACAATATCCATGTACTGCCGTCTTTCCTCCATGTCCTCCGTATCCACCATCAGACTGGAAAAAACAACTATGGCATTCAGCGGAGTGCGTATCTCATGACTCATATTGGCAAGGAAAGCAGACTTCAACCGGTCGGATTCTTCGGCTTTCTCTTTTGCCTCTATCAGTTTGGCTTCCGTTTCTTTCAAGGCAGTGATATCGTAGTTGACTCCAATCAATTCCACTTGGCCTTTTTCCGGCTCATAGAGATTCAACACTACATTGGTACGCACCCAGTTCCATTCATTCTTCGTACCGGGACGCAAAATACGCATCTCACCTTTGAAGGCTTTTGCTTTCCCTTTCTTTGCTTCTTCAAAAAAAGCAAGCATACGGGAACGGTCATCCGGATGCATTTTGGAGTAAACACCGACTACATCGGAAAGAGGTGTATTCTCATCCTCTCCCATATTCTTGAACCATTGCTTGATGGCATAGCCCTGACGATTCAGCAGATTGAGTTTGGCATATCCCACCTTGGCATAATCAGATATAAGAAGAAACAGATTCTCAAAATCAGAAATACGCTTCAAGGCATCAATACGCTCCGTATTATCCATATTAATAAGGATATATCCGGTAAGGTTACCATGATTATCATATAATTTGCGGACTTTTGTATAAAGTTCAATGACACCGGCTTTCAATGGACGATAATACCCTGTGTGGCGGGCACATTCGAACGAATAACGGGCACGAAAATCCGTAATACTGCTCTTGCGTATACTCTCAAGTATCTGGGCATCCACATTCGGGTTTTCAAAGAAATTGAGTCCGATCACCTCTGACTTATCTGAAATTCCCAGAATATCCATATCCCTCTCGTTCAAATCCACCAGATTCCCCTCTTTATCGTAAATCTCCACCCCAGCAGGAATATTGGCAAAGATGTTTTTGAAGAGTCTTTCACTGCGTGCCAAAGCTGCTTGTTCGAAGATTACTTTCTCTTTCGCTCTACGTAGTTCAAGGCAAATACTGATTACATTGGCCAAAGAAGACAGCCAGCGATAATCTTCGTCCGACCATGAAGCGGAACCATCCACCAAATCTACTCCCATAAATCCGTAGACATGATCATTGACTACCAATGGAGTCGCCATCAAAGCCTTAATTCCCTGACGGGACAACACCTCATATTCACCCTGCCCCATTCCAGGCATCGGCTTTAATGTTTCAAATAAAATAGGCTTCTTGCCCAATATCTGTGATGTCCACCACGGCATGAAGTCTACCGGAATTTCCTGCAATTTATTTATTTCCGCTTTTACTCCTTCCGCTACAACTTCATAGGTACAGTTATAAAAATGATTTTCTTCGTCCGTCTCGAAAATATAGGCACGTCCCGCCCGATAAAAAGCCAGAATATCTTTTAATATCTCATAAATTCCTGTCTCGACTTCTTCATCTTTCAGAAAACGGGACAAAGACCGTGAAATTGAGTTCTGATAATAAAGCAAATCATTGATACGGTGTGAGATGGTTTCCGTTTTTTCATGTTCCACCTTCTCGACAGATTCCTGTTCAAAGTCTGCCGCATGTTCAGCCACATATTTCCATAAGGGGGCGGCGTTGAGTGACTGCATGATCTCATTGTTTTCCAGCAGTTGTTTCAC
>OHAO01001553.1_pt1 | contig 15695 bp, 13 predicted proteins | sample 1577151 | NCBI WGS metagenome assembly OHAO01 (sample SAMEA3541585, study PRJEB24748) | human gut metagenome | biome: human gut; feature: human-associated habitat; material: faeces | place: China | collected 2012 | reverse complement strand
AAGAAAGGCAGACCCTGTCGTTAGGTCTGAACGGTAAATAAATCATGAAGCTGGGGATCGTTATATGAACTCCTATTTCATGAATCTCCATAAAGAGTCATAAAACTCTATGAAACCGCATGAATACTGGGTTCGTGGAAATTTGATCTCGTATGTAACTTGTTATAAATTATTATAATTTATAGAAAAATGGTACTCGGTATGGTACTCGATATTCGGGAGACCAAGAAAAAATATCAACATTATTTCATTTGTAACAAGCTATTTTGAGACCCAGGTTAGCGATTTTATAGCATATATTAATTGATATTAAATTAGTGAGATAATATAATGGAATGTAGAAGTGGGCTGGACATATATGTGAACCAAATTGTATAAGATACTTGGTGGCACCATGAAGACTAAGGACCTCGTGGTGTTTTTTATATTAGACAGCAAATAGAGTGAACGTATTAGGGGGGAAATATGGAGAAAGATATTATTGTATTAACATGCTCTGCAAAGCATAGTGGTTATTGTGTTGCTGGAATTGATCTTGAAACAGACGAATGGATTCGATTAGTTGCATCAGACGATCTTGATACTAATGAGATACCCAAAAGCTTTATGCTTTATTTTGATTTTACACCTTGTAAACCTTTGGACGTTGTAAGCGTAGATATAATTGAAGAATTGCCTGGTGATATCCAGCCAGAAAATGTTTTGGTAAACCTTAGAAGAAAACTGGTTTTTAAATATCGCGTAACGCCTGATCAGCTGGAAGATTATATTTCGAGTGATAGGTATATATATAAAGGTACTTCTTCGTATATGGACCAAAGTACAGCGCTTAGTTGTGGGTACTCTTTAGGGTTATTCAAAGTTCAAGACATTTACCTTGATGTTTTTGAATATAATGGTCGTATGAAGACAAAATTGGATTTTAAATACAATGGGCGTTTTTATGAGGGGTGGTCTATGACTGATCCGGCATATTATGGATGCGATAGCGGAAAGATTTGTGATGAAGGTCTTATAGTTGTAAGCATACCTGAGGATGATTACAACGGGAACTATTATAAATTTGTTTCTAAAATTATTAGATTGTAGGTGAGATTATGTTATTTACTATAGGGCATACAAACCATAGTCATGAAGAGTTTCTTGAACTTTTGCAGGCAAATAAGATTACCTACTTGTTAGATGTGAGAAGTACGCCTTTTTCTCAGTTTGCTAGTCAGTTTAATAAAGATGTCATAGCTGCTTTTTTAAAGAAAAACGGCGTAAACTATAATCATATGGGCAAGTTCTTCGGAGCTCGACCAATGGATAAAAGCTTATATACTGAACAAGGTTATTTGGATTTTGAAAAGGCAAGGGCATCAGAAAACTTTCAGAAAGGTTTGGAAAATGTTACTCTTGGGTTAGATAAGGGCTTTAATATAGCACTGATGTGTACTGAAAAGGATCCATTTGATTGTCACAGAGCAATAATGGTTGCTCGTGGTTTTGAATTAAAAGGGATTGATGTTAGCCACATTCTTCCTGATGGCAAGATAATTACTCAAGCGGAACTTAACAATCGCTTACTTGACAAGTATTATCCGGACAGAAATCAAATGTCACTTTTTTCAGAAATAAGCTCTCTATCGGAAGAAGATGTATTGGTACTAGCATATAGACGTCGAAATGCGGATATAGGCTACAATATACAAAATGACGAGGAGGAATAGAATGCAAGTATTTACGATGGGATTCACCAAAAAGGATGCAGCACTTTTCTTTAAGAAAATAGAAGATAATAAGATACAGATGCTGATTGATGTCAGATTAAATAATCAATCTCAGCTTGCAGGATTCACAAAAGAAAAGGATTTGACTTATTTTCTAAAGACAATCTGTAATTGTGAATATAGTCATATGGTAGCATACGCTCCAACTAAAGAGATACTTGATGATTATAAAAAGGGAAAGATAGATTGGGCTGGTTATGAAGAGCGATTTATTCCTTTGATTGAGAGAAGACATATAGAGGAAACTTTTTTAAAGAATTTCTCTAAGTATGATAGAGTGCTTTTGCTTTGTTCAGAACCTACTCCAGAAAATTGCCATAGAAGATTAGTTGCTGAGTATTTTAGAGATAAAACAGGATGCGAGATAATTCACCTTTAATTATTAAGAGCCAGGGCATATAGTCCTGGCTCAAACTGTATTAGAAGTCATCGTCTTCGTCGTCATTTCGCCAATCGGAGTTAAAGTGTAACTCCCCAGTGTCCATGTCCATCGACATATTATCACTCATTCGCATATGCAGATCACCGTCAGAATCGATTCCCATATTACCGGAAGTCTGGTAAATGAAATCCCCGTCATCATAATCAAAGATTGGATTACGCATGTTAAGCCTCCTTTTTCTCAAACTGTTTGATAAAGGTGTTGTAGGTTTTCTTTAATTCATCAATAAGAAACTGTACTTCTGTATTCGCGGAAGATACGGTTACATTGATAACATTGGTAATAAAGCCTGTAGTGTCTTTGGAATAGAAGGGCATATAGTACGCTATGAAACCTGTTTCGGGGTAAAAATAGTATTCTCTCCAAGCTTCTCTGCGGAAATATGCCTCGTCATAATAATTGTTATTAGGGGGCGCACTATATAGCTCTTTGCAGCTGGCTTTACTTTTATCTACCAATTTCTGTAGTTTTCTCTGCACCTTTTTGTTATGCTCTATGGCCTTTTCTAAAAAGAGCTTACTATCGAATGTTCTTTTGCTGCTGATTAAAGCATCCAATACCTGACCGGCGTATGGAAAGATAAATGTGCTTCGTAATGAGTTGAGCTCGGCTTCTGTCTCAAATTCTTCAAAGAAATATGAGATGGCAGTGTTATCACTTGTAGCGATGCTTTCAATCATCTGCTCAACGTTAGGAGATGAGGGCAGCTGCTTATCTTTTAATGTCCAATGTTGTATTGGGTTAATAGTATACAGTAACGGAATCTCTCTTGCGTGAAGAGCGCTCAGCATCTCTAAATCATTGTCTCTGATAGCCAAAGCTATCATCTTAAAGCGAAGATCATCTTGATTTTTCATACGTGAATCTAAAGTGTCGAGAAATCCTATTTCACGTCGTTTTATTGATGTTCCCGCACCAAATCCAAGATAATATTCATTTTTATCATCCCCTACGAACCATATATAGCCTTTTTCCGTGAGATATTTTAGGAAAGGGTAATTGCCTGCCTCAAGGGCGTAATCAATCGCCGTTTTATCATACTCATCAGGATTAAGAATTAGTTTGTCATCCCTTTGAATATATGCTTCCCATTCTGCCGGATCTTTTGAAAAAGCAATTGAATAATTAGTTTTTCTGTTTAGTACAGGAGTGAGCGAGGTTCCGGCACTTAAAATATCTTCAATTGATACTCCCAATAAATCAGAGAAGATTGGAAGGTCTTCAATCTGAACGCCCTTTTTTCCATTTTTTATTTGGCAGATACGGTTTTGCATTTTCTGTATATCGTCAGGATTAGCTTCGCCGTCACGTAGCGTGAGGTATGCGATACAAAACTGCCGGTCATTTTTGTGTTCGCTGTTCTTAATCAAATCACCAAGGTGTTTTCCTATTTTTATATTATTGGTCTTAAACATAAGTCATCTCCTTTGAGATAAGCATAAGGATATATATGCTAAAAAGATATAACTAATTGGCATATGCTTTTTGCATATGTAAATTATACGCGCCAAAAGCATATGCGTAAAGCATATATCTTGGGAAAGCGATTTTAAATGCTTATTTCTCTTGACGTGTAGTCATTAACTAAATTATACTTATAGCAAGATGCACGCACTGACTACATGAGCAAAGGAGAGTGCCTATGAAGACTGAGATTTATAACGTAGAAGGAATTGAGATTGAGGTTGAAAGAACCTCCAAGGATGATACCGAAGCAGAGCGTCGTAAGATGGCTTATGCTTTTAAAATGATCAGAGAGCAGTCAGGAATGAACCGTAAGGACTTTTCCGATTGGCTTGGCATTCCTTATAGAACCATGCAGGAGTGGGAACTTGGTCGTCGTGTTATGCCGGAGTACGTTCTTCGTTTGATTGCTTATAAAGTTCTTAATGAGAAGAGAATCCATTAAAGAATGGATGCCTGCCTTGAACAAAATCCGAAAGATATGGACGAGCTTTTACGGCTACTTCTTGAAATGGGGTACGAGAGTAAACGTGGGAAATATGTCTCGATAAAAGGAAAGGGACAGAAGAAATTTCTTCGTTTTCGTTCTCTTGGCGCCGGGTATCGAGAGCAGGATCTGGAACGTATCTTTGCAGGTGAATCTTGTGAGAAGGTTGTAACCACCGAAGAGAAAACTGAGCCAAAGCTCGATATGCTTCTTGATATCCAAAAGATGATAGCCAAGGGTAAAGGACCCGGCTATGAACGATGGGCAAAGGTTCATAACATCAAGCAGATGGCACAGACACTTCTGTTTTTGGAAGCGCATAATCTAAGAGATTACGATGAACTTGCAGCCAAGGCCAAGTCAGTTTCAGACAGATATGCTGAAATTTCAGAACGGCAAAAGTCATTGGAGGCAAGACTTACAGGGATTGCAGATCTCAAAAAGCACATCATCAACTACTCAAAGACAAAGCAGATTTATGTAGCATACCGTGAGAGCGGATACAGCAAAAAGTTCTTCGAGGCACACCGTGAAGAGATTACCCTTCATAAGGCTGCTAAGGATGCTTTTTCTAAAATCAAAGGAAAAATACCTACGATCAAGGAACTGAATGCGGAATATGCGCAGGTTTTTGCAGAGAAGAAAAAGACATATTCTGAATATCGGCAGGTTCGCCAAGAGATAAAAGATTATCAAACGGCAAAGTACAATATCGACCGTTTCCTCCAGACAGAGGAACAGGAGAAACAAGCTGAAAAGCAAAAACAGAATACAGAGGTCAGATAAGATTTGGGGCAATTCTACTTTTGACAGAAGTGGGGTTGCCCCTCTTTTTTACGTTACGGGGAAAAATCATTTAGCGCCAACTGGTTGGTGCGTAGCTCCGAGTGAAACGAGGTTCTTGGGGGATTGGGGGCAAAGCCAGCCAACAAGCAAGTAGCGTCGATGATAATCGAGGCACTGCTTGCGAAAATGAAAACACTTTGTTATATGACTAAAAAACAATATGATCAAATGCAATAAATTATCTGAATTGTGTTGTGTGGTCATAGAAATTCTGTTATTCTTATAGAGGTATATTGTATTCAGTTAGATTCTGTACAGGAGAAGAAAATATGGTACTGAACGATATTGAAAAAGACGTAAAAATCAAATGTATAGAGACAGAAACAACTCAGAGTGCTCTTGCGGAAAAGATTGGTAGCACAGGACAGTATGTCAATCGAATTATTAAGAAGAAGGATGGTGTTTTAAATAAGACCTTCGTGCAGATGATGGAAGGCTTAGGATATGATATCCGATTGGTCTATGAGAAAAAGGAGGACAGGAAGTAATGAATAAACATCAACTTGCATCAACAATTTGGGAATCAGCCAATCAGATGCGATCAAAAATAGAGGCTAATGAGTACAAGGATTTTATTCTTGGCTTTATTTTCTATAAATATCTTTCAGAACGCGAATTGGAATTGTTCCGTAAGGAAAAACTTAGTGAGGCGGAGATAAAAAAGGTTAACGAAAAAGATGTTAAGTACGCAAAGCATGTGCGTGAGACACTGGGATATTTTATCTCGTATGATAATTTGTTCTCTACTTGGCTTTCGATGGGGAATGATTTTGATATAAAAAATGTTAGGGATGCGTTATCAGATTTTGATCAGAATATTGATGATGTCTACAAGAATGTTTTTGAAAAAATCTTCCATACTTTACAAACGGGGCTTTCTAAACTCGGAGAAACATCTGGATCACAGACAAAAGCAGTGAAAAAACTTTTGAAACTTATAAAAAAGATTCCAATGGACGGCAAGCAGGATTATGACGTTCTTGGCTTTATCTATGAATACCTCATAAGTAATTTTGCTGCAAATGCAGGAAAGAAGGCTGGAGAATTCTACACACCGCATGAGGTGTCTGTTTTGATGTCAGAAATTGTTGCGGAGCACTTAAAGGATCGAAAGCAGATAAAAATATACGATCCGACATCTGGTTCGGGTTCGCTTCTTATCAACATCGGAAAATCTGCGGCAAAGTACATTAGTGGTGAGGGCAAGATTGACTACTATGCGCAGGAACTTAAAGAGAATACCTTTAACCTTACCAGGATGAATCTGGTCATGAGAGGAATCAAGCCTGCAAATATTAATGTGCGAAATGGAGATACTTTGGAGGATGATTGGCCATTTTTTGAAGAAAACAAAAAAGATACAACTTATGAGCTTGTAAGAGTCGATGCTGTGGTCAGCAATCCTCCTTATTCTCAGAAGTGGGATCCGAAGGACAAAGAGTTTGATCCTCGTTATAAGAATTTTGGCGTTGCCCCAAAAGCAAAGGCTGATTATGCATTTCTTTTACACGACCTTTATCACCTTGAAGATGATGGTATCATGACTATTGTTTTGCCACATGGAGTACTTTTTAGAGGTGGAGATGAAGCGAAAATCCGAGAGAATTTAATTGAGAAGAATCATATTGATACCATTATAGGGCTTCCAGAAAACATCTTCTTTGGTACTAATATAGCAACAATCATCATGGTGTTAAAAAGGAAAAGATCTACGTCTGATGTTTTGATTATAGATGCATCGAAAGGGTATGAAAGATCGACTAATAACTATAAACTTAGAGCATGTGATATCAAAAAAATAGAGGATACTGTAAGAAACAGGAAAGAAGTGGATAAATACTCAGTCTTAGTTTCAAAAGAGACTATACGTGAGAATGGATATAATTTGAATATTCCGAGGTACGTCGATTCTGCTGATGAGCCAGAGACGTGGGATATTCGTGCTACGATGTTTGGCGGTATACCTGAAGCAGAAGTTGACTCGTTGGATGAATATTGGGATGCTTTTCCAAATTTAAGAAATGCTCTGTTTCAAAATTCATCAGAAGGTTATTTACTTCCTAAAACAGAAGATATACGAGAAACGATGGATTCGTTTGAAACGGTAGGAGCGTATAGGAAAGCATTCATAAAAGCATTTGATGGCTTTTATGAAACACTCTATGAGGATCTGATTGAAGGAATATTAGATGTTTCTGTAGAGCAGGAAAAAGAAAAATTAGCATTAGATATTTTCGGACGTATAGAGCCTGTAAAATTGGCGGATAAATATGTTGCATATCAAGTTTTTGCAAAATACTGGGATATTATTTCTTCCGATATTGAAATGCTACAGACAGAGGGATTCCAGGTTATTACGCAAGTGGATCCTAATATGGTTATAAAAAAGAATAATAAAAATGACGATGATGATGAAGTGACTGAAGTGCAGGACGGTTGGAAGGGGCATATTCTGCCGTTTGAGATTGTTCAGGAAAGATTTACTCCAGAAGATGTTAAAGCAATAGCAGAATTAGAGAAGCGTCTTTCTGAAATTGGTGGAGAATATATTGATATAATTGATTCATTTGAAGAAGATGAGAAGCAAGGGAACTTCTTAAATGATAACAATGATGCTTTTGTTGCTAAGGAGTTAAAAACGGTATGCGATGAAATATTACAGGAAATTGAAAGTGATGAAATAAAAGCGCTTGAAGAGTATTTATCGATTTCTAAGAAGAAAGATAAGCTTGAGTATGTCCAAAATTGTAGTGTGGTTAATTGGAAAGCAATGGAGGCTGGGGCAGATGGAACATACAAAAAGGCGGCAATCAATGCCAGAATTCAAGAGCTTAAAATGGCATATGAATTTCCAGAAGATTCATATGAAGGTAAACTTGTGTCAGCCCTTCGTTTGATGGATGAAGAAGGGACTATTAAGCGTGAACTTAAACAGCGCAAGGAGGAATTGCATCTTAGAACGAAAGAGATTATAGAAGGAATGTCCGAAGAAGATGCGTTAGAAATAATCGAGCTTAAATGGTTAATGCCATTGATTAGTGAACTTGGTGATATTGCCAATTCAATAATTGATTTGGCCGGTGAGAGAATAGATAATCTTGCCATGAAGTATTCTACAACTATGCATGATATACAGGCTGAAAAACAGTCGGTTAGACATAGTTTGAGTGATATGGTTAGCAAACTGAATGCAACGGGCTCAGATTTAGATGGGTTGCAGGAGTTTAAATTGATTTTGGGAGGAAAGTAAAAATGGAAGAAAAAAGCAGAAGACCCAAAATCGGAGTATCTAAAGAAGGTGAATGGGTTAAACATAAATTAAGCGATATACTTTTTATCTCAAATGAAAAAAACGATGGCCAGTATTCTGGAGATGACGTTTTAGCTGCATCGTTAGGTACTGAACTTGAAAAAAAACATATTTATTTTGGACTTAGAGCTACGGAAGAGTCGGTAAAAAAGTATAAGGTAGTTAAGCCTGGAGATGTAATATATACAAAGTCTCCTATAAAAGGATTTCCTAATGGAATTATAAGAACCAATAAAGGTGATGCGGGAATAGTGCCTACATTGTATTGCGTTTATCGTTGTTCAAATGAGATTAACCCAAGCATCATTCAGGCATACTTTGAGGATAAAGGGAGACTTGATAAGTATCTTGTGCCGTTGGTGAATGTGGGAGCAAGAAATAATGTAAATATTACTGATAAAGAATTTCTAAATGGTACGATTTGCATACCTAAAGATGTTGTAGAACAGTCTGAAATCGTTAAGACTGTTGAAGAAATTTCTAAACTTATCAGTATTCACCAGCAAGAATTAAATCGACTGGTATGCGTTAGAAAAGCAATGGTTGATAAAATGTTTCCTCAAAATGGAAATGATGTTCCTGAAGTGAGATTTGCTGGGTTTAATACTCCTTGGAAATTATGCCCTTTTTCGGAAATCTTTACGGAAAGACATGTAATAGATACTGTTTCAGAGGAATACCCTCAACTTTCGTTCACTATAGAAGAAGGTGTCATAAGACCTGAGGATAGAAAAACAAATAGAAGAGACTTTCTGATATTAGATAAAGAAAACAAAAAGTATTTGCAGACAGAATATGATGACATAATCTACAACCCTGCAAATGTTATATTTGGCGCTATTCATAGGAATGCATTAGGTAAAGGATGTGTATCTCCGATCTATAAAATATTCTATACAGATCAAGATTCAGCATTTATGGAATGCATTGTTCGCCACCCACGTTTTATAAAAGAGATATCTAGAAGTATGGAGGGAACTGTAAAGAAGCTTAGGACGCTAAAACCCAAAGCGTTTCTGGAGATGAGTGCATACATTGCACCGACCATTGAGGAACAGAAACAGATTGGTGAATTTTTCAGACAAATAGATTGTTTGATTGAGATAGAAAAGGAAGAACTAGAAAAAATCAAGCATATCAAGAGCGCATGCTTGGAAAAAATGTTTGTGTAGAGGGAGGTGCCAGGCTTGATTTTCGATAAGGAATCAGATTTCGAAGAAGCTGTTATAGGTGTATTAGTGGAGCGTGGTTGGGAACCAGAAGTGATACGTCATCCGACCGAGGCGGACCTGCTGAAGAACTGGGCGGATATTCTTTTTAATAACAACAGACAGAGGAATTGTCTGAATGAGTGTCCTTTGACGGATGGTGAAATGCAACAAATCATGGAGCAGGTTATCAATCTTCGTACTCCTCTTAGGCTTAATAGTTTTATTAACGGAAGGAGTGTATCCATTACAAGAGATAACCCTGATGATGAATTGCATTTCGGAAAAGAAGTTAGTCTTAAGATATATGACCGTCAGGAAATAGCATATGGAGAAAGCAGATATCAGATTGTTCAGCAACCACATTTCAATACGAAATCGCCGATATTGAATAACAGACGTGGGGATTTGATGCTTTTGATTAACGGTATGCCGGTTATTCATATCGAGCTAAAGAGGAGTAATGTACCGGTAAGCGATGCGTACAATCAAATCATAAAGTATTCGCATGAAGGTGTGTTCCGTGGCATTTTTTCATTGATTCAAGTGTTTGTAGCAATGGAACCGGAAGAGGCAGTGTATTTTGCAAATCCAGGGGAAGATGGCGTTTTTAACCCAGCATTCTTCTTTCATTGGGCTGATTTTGATAATATTCCAATTAATGAGTGGGATAAAGTTACGGCTAGCCTTTTAAATATTCCGATGGCACATATGCTTATTGGTTTTTATACGATTGCCGATACGGAAGATAATATTCTTAAGGTAATGAGAAGCTATCAGTATTATGCTGCAATCGGAATTGCTGATCGTGTTACTAAGAGAAACTGGAAAGAAGATACACCGGAGACACAACGCGGCGGTCACGTCTGGCACACAACGGGTAGTGGAAAAACTATGACAAGCTTTAAATCTGCTCAGTTGATTGCAAGTTCGCATGATGCGGATAAAGTTGTATTCCTTGTGGATAGAAAAGAACTGGGAATTCAGTCTTTAAAAGAGTACCGCTCTTTTGCAACAGAGACTGAGAGTGTGCAGGCAACAGAGAATACCGATATCCTGATATCAAAACTTAAAAGTGATGATCAAGATAATACTCTTATTGTAACGTCTATTCAGAAACTCAGTAATATATCTGAAGAGATGGCTGGCTTAAAGGCGGCTGATTTAAAGAAGATAAAATCAAAGAGAATAGTCATAATAATCGATGAATGTCACAGATCGACTTTTGGCGAAATGCTGACAACGATAAAAGACACCTTTAAACATTCAATTATTTTCGGATTCACAGGCACGCCTATACAGGATGTTAATATAAAAAAGGACAGTACTACAACAACTATTTTTGGAAGTGAGATTCATAGATATACATTAGCAGATGGTATCAGAGATAAGAATGTCCTTGGATTTGATCCCTATATGGTTAGAATTTATGATGATGCCGAACTTAGAGAGCAGGTGGCACTTGATCAGGCTAAAGCTGAAAAAGTAGAAGACGTCATGAAGGATGAGAAGAAAAAGAAAGTTTTTTATAAATTCATGGACTCATCCAAAATAAAAATGTACGGCGAACAGGTTGGAGATAAATGGATTAAGGGAATTGAAGATTACATTCCTAACGAGCAGTACCAAACAGATGAGTATGTCATGGGAGTTATTTCTGACATTAAAAAGAAATGGCTGATATATAGTCGTGGCGGAAAGTTTCATGCGATATTTGCCACATCCAGTATTCCCGAGGCGGTACAGTATTGGCGTTTAATGAAAAAAGAAATGCCGGATCTCATGATAACGGCTATGTTCGATCCGACTATTGATAATGAAGGTGGCACTGGTTCCTTGGATAAAGAAGATGGAATTGTTGAAATGTTGGAAGACTATAAGAATCGTTTGGGACAGAGCTTTACGATTCCAACTTATGATAAATTCCGTAAAGATGTAAGCCTTAGACTTGCTCATAAGAAACCTTATGATCGATTAGAACCAGATCAGCAGATTGATATTCTTATTGTTGTAAATCAGATGCTCACTGGTTTTGACTCTAAGTGGGTAAATACACTGTATCTTGATAAGGTTATGCAGTATGAGAATCTTATCCAGGCCTTTTCAAGGACAAATCGCCTGTTTAATGAATCAGAAAAGCCGTTTGGTATCATTAAATACTACAGAAGACCAAATACAATGGAAAAGAATATCGAGGCTGCTGTGGAAGCTTATTCTGGCAATATACCTATGGGATTGTTTGTAGATAAGTTGCCAAGGAACCTGCGAAATCTCAACAGAACCTTTGAAGAAATAAAGGAAATTTTTGATGCTGCAGGTATAAAGGATTTCGAAAAGCTTCCAGATGAGAAGTCCGAGAGAAGAAAATTCGTTAAAGCCTTTAACCAGTTTGATACTTACCTTCAGGCGGCAAAAATACAGGGCTTCACATGGAAACAGAATGTATATCCTGCAGAAGATGGCTCTGATATTGAAATGCTGTTTGACGAGATGACCTACCTGATCCTGCTTGCAAGATATAAAGAGCTTACTAGTGGAGGCGGCGGTGGCGGTCGTGGTGGAGATGTTCCGTATGATATAAAGATTCATATTACAGAATATGATACTGCCAAGATTGATGCTGAGTATATGAATACTCGCTTCGAGAAGTTCCTTAAACTGATTCAGGGTGAATATGATCAGGAAACTTTAGATAAGACGCTGAAGGATTTGCATAAGTCATTTTCTATGCTTTCTGCAGAAGAACAGAAATATGCCAATGTATTCCTGCATGATGTACAAGCTGGTAATGCAAAGATTGTACCTGGAAAGACGTTTAGAGATTACATATCTGATTTGATGAAGGGCGCTGAGGATGCAAGAATCAAACGTGTGGTTAGCCGACTTGGATGTTATGAACGTTTGCTTCGAGAGATGCTTGCACGAAAGGTAACTAAGGAAACTATTGAGGCTCATGGTAAGTTTGATGAGCTGAAGGCGTCAGTAGATGATGCTAAAGCAACAGAGTTTTTTATTACCGTAGAGCATGATAATTTCCGCGAATCAAGGTTGGCTATGCTGATAGATGCTTACCTAAGATATTTCCTTCTTTCAGGTGGACAGGATCCTTATCCGGAAAATGAATTTGATCCAAAGCAAAAGAGCAAGGATAGAAAGCGTAATAGCGATGCGGATAGTAGCAGTAAGCCTGTAGGAGTCGTATTGACAGATGAGATTATGAGTGGAAAATCTGTAACCACATCTGTTAAGAGAGCAACATTGAAAGAATGGTATTCTGACAGTAAGGCTCTTGCCTGCATGATTGATACGGACTGCTTTGCGTATGTTGATAATAAGCTTTGCATATATGACAAGAAATACCTGGAGCGGGATGAAAATGGAAAGCTGTTCTTTACGCAGTACGCAAAAGACCATGAAGAAGAGTGCGTTCTTCAGTTTGTTATTGATGATGAGACTGGTGACCTGCATTACATTACTCTTCCAAGTTCTATGGCAAGTAAGACTTACAATTACTACGATGAACTATCCGCATTGTCTGATGAAGAAAAGCTGAGCCTTGGGCTTGTCAGTGAAATTGCAAACGAGATGCTGACAGCAATGAATAGTCTTGATTTCGGAGAGGCTCTAACGGCTCTTATGGATAAAAAGATATGTGGAGTTTCTTTCAGAACGCTCAAGTCGCAAACGGGTTTGGATAACACAACAGTTAGTAATATGAAAAAGGGCGAGAATCTGAATAAGTCCAATGTTGTGTCAGTATGCTTGGGAATACATATTCCTTTCAGAGTGAGCAACAGGATGCTTCAGCTGGCAGAATTGTCGATTGATCTCACACTACCAGGCAAGAAGGGCGAGGAGAATGGTGTTTACGATAGTATTCTTCATTTGAATTGGGCTCAGGATTATTCAGATACATATGATGAACTAAAGATAAATCATTATGAATATCTGATACATCAGCCACCAATGTAATATAATATTGTTAGATTTGAAAAGATGGATCGGAGCAATCCGGTCTATTTTTTTATTCTTAAAAATTTTTTGTTGAACTTTCTTCTACACTTTCTTTTATTCAAATACTCTATTTTGCTGCATTATTTATTTTTTAAATACGGAAATCCTTATAATTGCGGATTAAAATGTAGAACTTTCTTCAACGGGCAAAAATTACGCCTTTGATATAACGAAATTGTCCTGCTGGATGTTTGGTTAAACACTCTGTAGGCAAGACGGAACTTTAAATAAATAATCTCAATGCCTGAGATGGCCATTAAGGCGGCGGGATGCATAAGGAGATGCGAGATTTCGGATCAACCGAGTCTTGCCTCCGAAGCACCCATCGTTACTTCTTATGCTATTTCAGGGCTTGTGGAGTCGGTGGATAGTTACCGGCTCCTTTTTGTATCCCGACTGCAGGTCACAGGCGGAAAGGAAAAATCATGAAGAAAAAAATTGTAGCAAAAAACGAACTTGGTATCTATGCAGACGGTAACGGTGTTGTGAGGGCGGACAGCCTTGTTGTGGCTCGGATTTTTGAAAAACGTCATGACAACGTAGTCAGAGACATCAGAAATCTTGACTGTTCACAAGAGTTCCGTCTCCTCAATTTTGAGGAGTCGAGCTACACCAACTTGCAGGGACATAGACAGGCCTGCTTCAACATGACCCGTGACGGCTTCGTGTTCCTGGTAATGGGTTACAGAGGCAAGAAAGCGGCTTCTTTCAAAGAAGCGTACATCCGCAGATTTAACGAGATGGAGGAGTTTATCAAGTACCTGCTAGAGGCAAGGACAGAGTTTCCTCTTCTTACAGATAACATAATGCTTCTCCATGAACGTCCTAAGCCTTACTACTTCAGCAATGAGGCGGATCTTTTAAACCGTATCGTTCTCGGAAAGACTGCTAAGCAGGTTCGTGAAGAGCATGGACTTAAAGCCGGGACAAGCATTCGTCCTTATCTGACTACAAAGCAGATTGAGGCTATTGACCTTCTTCAGAGAGTGGATATCGGTTTGCTGGTCTCAACTCCGGACTTCCAAGAGCGTAAGCGATACCTTGAGTGGTACTACATGAGGAGATTGCAGTAAAGGAGCGGCGATAGATGAGAATTAACGGCGAAGAAACTGATATCCTTCGCAGCTATCGTTCAAATGATGCAGAGGGAAGACTGTCCATAATGCTTAACAATTATGCGGTTTTCCCAAAAATCATCCGCAAAGCTGAGAAGAAAATTCAGTACAAAATCAAATCAGAAAAAGAATATTTGCGCAGCCATGCAAGAGGCGAGCTTGGAGTTAGAGTACAGACCTCCGGCACAAGTGCCCCAACCTTCAATGAGGCATCTACCAACATCATGATAGAAGATGCTTTTAAGACCGGTAAAGTGGACAAAGGCCTTCTTAATGGAATTAAGGATGCTTCTTTATATGAAAAAGAAATTTATAATAACTTTTATTCTATCTTTGGCTCTGTTTGCAGGTATCTTTTGGGTTGCAAATAAAGTTTTGGATATTATGGAATTGACTTCAAAGGTAGAATTTGTAGGTAGTGATTTAGGAGAAGGAAATAATATTGAACAACGTGTTGAAAATGAACTTTTATTTTTAGTTTTAGGTTTAGACAGTGATGATTTCAGTGGAGCTACAACCGAACAAAACAGAACTGATACAATGATCTTGTGTAAAGTTAACTTTGACACAGGAAAGATTGATATTTTATCAATCCCTCGTGATTCCAGAGTTATGGTTAACGGAAAACTTGATAAGATAAATCATGCTCATCATTTTGGCGGTCTTAAACTTGCTATGAAAACTACGAGAGATTTCTTAAACTTAGATATTGACTATTATGTAAGAGTTAATTTCTTCTCAGTTAAAGATATTGTAGATGCGCTTGGCGGTGTTGAAGTTGACGTGCCTGTTCAAGTTGACGTTGCTGAAGACAATGTTCACTTAAAACCGGGTAAACAAGTTCTAAACGGAAAACAAGCTCTACAATTTGCAAGATTTAGAGCAGGATATAAAGAGGGCGATGTAGGTCGTGTTAAAGCTCAACAAATACTTATAAAGGCATTGGTTAAAGAATTGACTAAAGCTAAAAATATCGCAAAAATTCCTGAAATTTTAGAAGTTGTTAAAAAGACTGTAAATACTAACATTCCTTTTTC
>OHAO01001531.1_pt1 | contig 15839 bp, 9 predicted proteins | sample 1577151 | NCBI WGS metagenome assembly OHAO01 (sample SAMEA3541585, study PRJEB24748) | human gut metagenome | biome: human gut; feature: human-associated habitat; material: faeces | place: China | collected 2012 | reverse complement strand
ACGGCTTTTATACCGGCATCGATATCTTTTAACGAGTAGGTTCCTATCGGCGGAACGGCGGGCGATCCATAACGATCCCTTTACATAGTTGGAACGGACCCGTTCCAGCAGACGGTTGAACCATGCGAGCGGACCTTTCGCCGCCGGCGCGGCGGCGGAAAGCAGGGACGCGCACATCACGGGGCTGAGCGTCAGCGCGACGGCCAGCGAGGACAAAACGGCGAGGGCGATGGTGACCGCAAACTGCCGGTAGATGATGCCGGTCATCCCCTTCATGAAAGCCACGGGGACGAAGATCGCCAGGAACACCAGCGTCGTGGCGACCATGGGCGCGGTGATGTCCTTCATGGCGCGGACCGTCGCCGAGCGGGCGTCGGCGCCGTCCCGTTCCATGACGAACTGCACCCGCTCCACCACGAGAATGGCGTCGTCCACCACCGTGCCGATTACCAGGATGAAGCCGAACAGCGTCAGGATGTTGAGGCTGTACCCGAGGGCGAGCAGTCCGGCGAGCGCGAACAGCAGGGATACGGGGATGGCCGCCACGGGCACCAGAGTCGTTCTCCAGCTCTGCAGGAACAGGTAACACACGGCGACAACCAGCAGACAGGTGAGCCCCAGCGTCGCGAGGATCTCCACGAAAGACGCTCTGACGAAAGCCGTCGCGTCGTAGACGACCGCCATTTCCATGTCGTTCGGGAAATCCCGCTCCAGACGGCCTATCTGGGTCCTGATCGCCGCCATCACCTCCAAGGCGTTGGAGCCTGGCGACTGGCTGATCTTCAGGCTGGACGAGGGCGCCCCGTTGACAAAACCTTCGAAGCCGTAACTCTCGGCTCCGATCTCGACGCGGGCGATCTGACCGAGAGTGACGCGGCTGCCGTCGGAGTCCGTACGCACGATCACGTTCCTGAAATCCTCCGCGTCGTTCAGACGTCCTTTCGTTTCGAGGGAATAAGCTATCGGGGTCCCCTCGTTGCCCGGAGCCATCCCCACGGCTCCGATAGCCGCCTGCCAGTTCTGGCTCCGTATCGCCGCCGCCACATCGTCGACGGAAAGCCCCAGGTTGGCGATGGGCGACATGAATACCGGCAACGCCGAGAGTCCGCGGGCGACCACTTCGGCGGGCAGCTGAGGCAAGGCGAGCTGCATTCGATTCTGCACCCGGACCAGCGCCATGTCCGGATCGGTGCCGAGTTCGAAAGTCACGCTCATGACGTACGCCCCGGAATCCGAAGCCGACGACGACAGATACATCATGCCTTCGACGCCGTTGACGGCTTTTTCCAGCGGCGCTCCTACCGTGTCGGACACAACCTGAGCCGACGCGCCGGGATAAACGGTCGAGACGCGTATCGTCGGCGGCGCGATCTCGGGGTACTGAGCGATGGGAAGCAGAAAGAGCGCCAGCGCTCCGACGACGGACATGAGAAGAGAAAGAACGACAGCGAAACGCGGACGGTCGATGAAGAACTTCGAGATCATGAGGCCGTCACCGGTCTTCGGACGGCGCTGTTGCCGTTACGGCGCTGCCGTGCCGCACGCGCTGCATCCCCCGGCGCACGATGCGGTCGCCGGGGGCCAGTCCTTCGACGATCTCGGCAAGCCCGTCCGCAGTCTGCCCGACGACGACGGAACGGCGAGAGACGATCCCGCCGTCGTCGACGAACCAGACGAAATCGCCCTGCCGGTCGGAAACGACCGTTTCCTGCGGCACAACCAGGACCGGCCCCGCAGAACGGAGCACCCGGAGCGTCACCACCCCTCACGGCGCCAACAATCCGTCCGGATTGTCGAAGCGGCAGCGCGCGAGGATGGCCCCTGTTCCGGGATTCATGCGGTTATCGATAAAATCCGGACGCCCCTGGCCGGGAAGCTCCGCGCCGCCAGGCAGGACGGCGCGAACCGAGAACGCACCGGCGCCCCCCGCGCCGCCGGCGAAAAACGCCCGGCCGGCGAGATACTCGCGATCGGACAGAGCGAATGAGACGCGTATAGGATCGGTCTGCACCACCCGTGCGAGCGAGGTGCCCGGAGTCACGTAATTGCCGCGGGTGACCAGAGCCGCCCCGATGCGGCCGTCGATCGGCGAACAGATTTTCGTTCGTTCCAGGTCGATCTCGGCCATCCTCAGGGCCGCCGTCGCCCTCCGTACTTTGGCCCGGGCGTCGAGCACGGCGCAGCGGGCGTCGTCAAGGGCCGACGCCGTGACCGAGCGCTTATCGGCGGCCTCCATGCGTTTGAGGAGGCGCCGCGCTCTGTCCCCGTCGGCCTGGGCCTGAGCGAGTTCCGCCCGGCGCAGTTCCGCCGCCGCGGAGAAAGAACGCCGATCCAGAGTGAAGAGCAGCTGTCCCTCTTTCACTTCGCTGCCCTACGGAAATTCGACCTTTTCGATGACGGCCGACACCTGCGGGCGAAGTTCGACCGCCTGAACGGCTTCCACGTGCCCGATATACTCTCGGGTCAGCGCCATGTCCTTTTCCTTCGCCGCAAAGAGCTCCACAGGGACGGGCCGGTTCGGAGACGGAGCCGCTTCCGCCGCAGGCAGGTTCGCCGAAACAATATGGACAAACAGGACGGCGAAAAGGGAAAGCCGCGCCGCCCTCCGAGCCTGCGAACAAGAGGGGCGCGCCGCGCACAGATATGATCTCCTTGTACTGCTCATCTGAACTTACTCCTTCCTTCAGACCTTTCGGCGTTTCGAAGCCGACTTCGATCGCGAGACGGAACAACGTTTTGCCTGCCGAAAAAATCTCTTTAAAAAATGGGGCGAAAGAGTATAGCAGCTATACTCTTTCCCTAAAAAATCCCTCCCCGTTCTCCGAAAAGCTTTTCGGAATTCGGAAACTTCCGCTTCTTCATTCCATAAACTTGTCGAGTTTTTCCTCGAGCATGCTGAAAAAGCTCCGCAAAAAAGCTTTGTTCGTCTCCGGATAATCCGCAAGGATATCGCTGAACACTTTCTCGTATTTCCGATGGAGCTCTTCGTGACTCAAGTAAGCCGTCTCTCCTTTCGGCGTCAATTTGAGAGTCAGCCGCGACAGATTGGCGGGATCCGTTTCCTTGACGATCATCCCCTTGCGCTGCAGCTTCATCAGAGTCTGAGAAACGGCGCCCTTGGTGACGCCCAGTATATCGGCCAGCCCCGTGACATGGATCCCCTCGTTTTCCTTGATCGCCTTCAGCATGTGGATCTCAGCTTCATAGAGGGGCTGATCGGTCCCGAAATATCGGGCTTTCTTGTCGATATCCATGGTTTTGCTCACAATCCGCAGAAAAGCGTAACTAGGTCTTGACTTGTTTTTAAATTTCATGTCCATCATGGCGAAAGTATATAGCCACTATACACTTATGTCAACTTTTTCCCATCTGTGCGGAACAATCTGCGCGGCCGACGTTGCCGCAGGCAATCCAAACGCTTATCGGCGAAAGTGAACGATCCGCCCCTCTCGATTTCGCGTGAAACCGAGAGGGGCGGCGCTTTTCTCCGTCGAGAGGGCTCCTAACGCGCCCGGCTGCCGTAGATGGAGTCCAGGCGGGCCTGAAAGCGGGCGATGAATTTTTTCTCGCGCGGGTTCAACGGATAGGAGATCTGGTGCAGCATGTAAACGCTGGACATGGGGCCGTCGGAGATGCGGCGCATGACGATGTTGGGGATGCTCCGTTCCAGATCGGGATCCATGGGCAGGATGGCGACGTAGTTGTGGCGGATGGCGTCCTGCAGAGCGCCGCGGTCGAAGATGTTGAGTATCTCGCAGCTGCTGTCCAGTCCGAAAGCGCCGAGCCAGTCATCGCTGTTGAAGGTGTCGTAAGCGACGATAGGGCAGGTTTTGAGCTGAGCGGTGGTGACGGCGCGGAAACGGCTCAGGTAATGGTTCATGGAAACGACGGCTACAGGGGGCACATTGACGGCCAGAGGCGTCATCTTGATATGATACTTCTGCATTTCCAAGTGATAGAGGCTGCGGCGGCTGTCGAGGCAGGAAACGATGGAGAGGCGGTAGGTCTGGTCCATCACGTCGCGAATGGCCTGGCGGATGCTGGTCTCTTTAATGTTGTCCTGCAGAGAGGCTTCGGGGAATTCGTTGCGGAACTGCATGAAGCTGCACATGAGCAGCGACGACCACGTGCCGCAGATGGAGAGGTTCTTCTGGCTGTCGAAAAGAAGGGGAATGCGTCGGATGCGCTCTGCCTCGGAGATGATGAGTTTGGCCGACAGCAGCAGCATTTTGCCTTCGGAGGTGAGTTCTATGCCGGAGTTCTTGCGCCGAAATACGTTGAATTTCAGTTCTTGTTCCAGCTGCTTGATAGAGGTGCTTAGCGACGGCTGTGCCACGTAAAGGTTTTGGGCGGCCTTGTTGATGGAACCGCACTTGCTGATTTCAATCACGTATTCCAGTTGCTTCAAGTTCATTCTGTCACCTCCTTTTGCGTTTGAGCCGCAACATACCGCCGGTGAACACGATTTCTCTCATAAAAGCAGTTTATCATTTTAATAAGAAGAAAGGGACATATGAATTGGCTGATAAATTATAACGTTTTCAGGATAGATCGTCCGGCACTTTGTCTATTGAGGCGTCTCTTTTTTCGATAATATGACGTAAATCTATAAATGACTTTTTTATAAATAATTTTAAGACTGGTGAGCGATATAGGTCATTATTTTTTCGGTATAAGTGCAAAAACGAAGATCCATGATATCGTGAAGACACAGAGAGACCGGTACTCTGAGCGTCAGTGAAATCCATCCAAAAATCATAGGGGGAATATTTTATGTCCAATCAGCCTGCAAGCGCGCTTTCTTCGCCTCGTTTCTGCAATATGGGAACTTTTATGCGCATGAGCCGCGTCCAGAACGCCAAGGGACTCGACTTCGCCGTCGCCGGCGCGCCTTTCGACACCGCCAGCTCCTTCCGTTCAGGTTCCCGTTTCGGTCCTTCGGCGATCCGCAACATCTCCTGCATGATGAAGCCCAACAACGTGATACAGCAGGTGAACATCATGGATTCCCTGACCGGCGGCGATCTGGGGGATTTCCCCATCGTGCCCGGCTATATCCATCCTTCTTACGCTGCGATCGAGGCGGGAGTCGCCGGGATCCTGAACGACGGCGCCCTGCCGATCGTGCTCGGAGGCGATCACTCCATCACGCTGGCCGAACTTCGCGCCGTCGCCAAGAAATACGGCCCCGTGGGACTGATCCATTTCGACTCGCATTCGGACCTTTGTGACGAAGTTTTCGGCGAGAAATACAATCACGGCACGCCGTTCCGCCGCGCTCTCGAAGAGGGGCTGATCGAGCCTTCGCGCTGTATCCAGGTCGGCATGCGCGGCTCGCTTTACGATCCCAACGAGCATAAGATGGCCGCCGATCTCGGCATGAAGCTGATCCCCGCCCACAAGATCCGCGAGATGGGGCTGGACGCGCTGATTGCTGCCGTCAAGGAGCGCGTCGGCGATAAGCCCACGTTCCTCACTTTCGACATCGACTTCGTCGATCCCGCTTACGCGCCGGGCACCGGCACGCCGGAAGTGGGCGGGTTCACGTCGCTGGAAGCCCTGACGCTGATGCGGGCGCTGACGACGGTCAACTTTGCGGGCTTCGACATCGTCGAAGTGCTTCCCGCTTACGATCACGGCGAGATCACGGCCTACCTGGCGGCCAACATCGTCTTCGAATTCCTCTCCATCCTCGCTCTTCAGAAGAATCGGAAAGAAGGCAAATAAGTCGGGAGGGAGGATTCCATGAACTCTGACAAGATCCTCTACGACAACCTCTCCGCGGAGGAACGCGCGTCGCTGAACCTCAACGACATCCTGCTGGTGGACCGGCTGGAGCTTTCCTTTCGGAGCAAAGCGGTCGGCGCGCTGAAAGCCGTTCTTTTTTCGGCGGTCGCCATCTTCGTGTTTTTCGTCAACGTTACCGTCAACGGCAAAAGCGACGTGCCTTTCGGCCACATCTACAACTACTTCATCAGCGCGCTGGGCAACGCGGGGCTCTGGGGCATCACGATCGTTATCGCGCTCAACGGCATCCTCAGCGTTTACGGCAAGTTCTTCGCGCCCGAAGGCTCGCGGCTGCGCAGGTATTACGGCGGCGAATCCTTCGTCTATCCCGTGTTTTATCTGATGGGCGGCGTCTTTACGCTGATCTACACGATGGACGCGACGATCCCCGGCTTCGCGGGGCCCGAGTTTATCGTCAGCTCCGCCACCGGCGGCACCGCCGTGCCCGCCATCGTCGTCGGCGTGGCGTGGATCATTCCGGTCAGCTGCGTGTTCCTTCCCTTCCTGCTGAACTACGGTCTGGTGGACATGGTGGGGACGCTCATGGAGCCTTTGATGCGCCCCGTGTTCAAAGTGCCTGGATACGCCGCGGTGAACTGTATCGCCTCCTTCGTCAGTTCTTCGTCGGTGGGCGTGCTCATCACCAACCGGCAGTACCGCAAGGGCTTGTACACAGAGAAAGAGGCCGATCTGATCGCCACCGGATTTTCCGCCGTGAGCGTGGAGTTCGCCTACATGGTCATCAAGACCGCCGGGCTGGGCGACTACTTTCTGCGCGTCTATTTCTGCTCGCTGGTCATCACGCTGATGATCAGCGCCGTCATCTGCCGCCTGCCGCCGCTGCGGAACAAACGCGGCGTTTACGCCGACGGGCGCGCCCAGACCGAGGAGGAGATCCTGGCCCAGCGCGGCACGGGCAACCTGCTCGTCAAAGGCTTTGAACGTGCCGAGAAAAAAGCCTATACGGCCGGAAAGCTTTTGCCGGAAATCAGGGACAGCGTCCTCGACGCCATGACGGTATATCCCAAGGTCCTGACGCTGCTGGCCGGCGTGGGCATCCTCGGGCTGATCGTCGCCACGTACACTCCGGTGTTCCAGTGGATCGGCAAAATCTTCATCCCTATCCTCAAGCTCTGCGCCGTGCCCGACGCGGAAGTCATCGCACCTTCGCTGCCCGTAGGCATCGCCGAGATGTTTCTGCCCGTCATGCTCATCGCAGACAAGGTGAGCGAGCTCTCCATCAAGGCGCGCTATATGGTCACCACGGTTTCCATTTGTCAGATCATCTTCTTCTCGGAGACCATCGTCGTCATGCTGGCTTCCAAACTGCCTCTCAAGCTGAGCGATCTTGTGATCTGTTTCTTCGAGCGCACCTTCATCGCCATCCCCATCACGGCGGCGTTCATGCACCTGATGTTCTGATCCGAGCCGCAGCGCTTTTTACGGAAAAAGCGGATCATCGGCAACAAACGGCGCCGCCGGAAAAGTTCAAGAGACTTTCCGGCGGCGCCGTCCTTGCGGACGCTTCATCCTCACTCGAGATCCAATGCTCCGTGTATCTTCTGTTGCATTTGAATTGCATATCTTAAGAACAAAAGACCTCCTGCAGCAGAATAAAATTTACCGCAGAAGGTCTTTTGCATGACAAGAAAATATTCAAATGTAGAATAATAAATATGACATGGCACTCCGTCATTGATCTTTGCGACAAGATGAGTTAGGGTACAGGATCAGCACGGATATGGCGGCTTCTCTTGAGAACAATACGATCTGCGAAGCCTAAAAAAATCGAAAAGATCACTAATGGACTCGCTCTCCACAGAACCAAAGAACGCAATACACTTTGCAAGCATATTACAACCTGAGCCAAGAATACCTCTGTCAGCCGTTGATGTCGAACAAAAACTGTTTCTAGAATAATTCATCGATGGGAATTTTCTTTGAGACACTTAAAGCCAAGTACCTGAACTGAATGATTTTTATGAATCAAATGCATATAGAAGGAAATATGTTTTTCACATTTTTTACCAGAAAGTCCTTCGTTCACTAATTCCGGCAGGCGCTTGCATTGCGTCTGCCGGAGTGTGCACCGACAGTCTTCGGGATATGAAATGCAGCGCCGAATCAGAATACGTCAGGATAACTCATAGCTGTCTTCCACTCTGACCTTGCCGCTCTTGTAGCGGACACTGCCAAAGAGAAAGGCGAAGGCGACCATGCCCATGTTACCCAACAACAGAGGCAAGGGCAGCTTAAAGGATGAGGTGATACCGGAGACAACAATAACTAGCAGGTCTACGATGCATAGTGTTTTCAATGCGCCGTCACTGATGTGGAAATCTGACTTTTTCCAGACTTCCGGAAGCACCTTGGGCATTCTCCACAGACACAGCACAATCATGGACTTGGTAATGGCGCCTACAGCAATGGTGATATTGCTGATGACGCCAATGTTAATGTTGAAAGCGATGGGCACAAAGCCGACAACATAATAAAAGGCCAGCAGAATCAGGGGAGTCCGATACCTGGGATGCAGACGGGCTAGAGAGCGGGGATACCATCCGTCGTTGCAGGCCTGCATCAGAGGCTTGGTGCAGGTAGCGATAGAACTGTTTAAGGTAGTCAACAGAGCCATCCAACCGCCGCCAATGCAAAACAAGTAGTACAGGGGTTTGGACAGAATCGCAGAAGCTACGACGCTTAGAGGCTTACCAGCCACCTCAGCGACAGGCAGCACACCGGCAGCCACAATACCAATCAAACCGTAGAAAACAGAAACACCCAAAGTGGAGAACAGCATAACCCGAGGAATGTCGCGAGTGGGATTCTTGGCCTCCCCGCTCATCTGGGTGACGAACTGGGCGCCGTCACAGGTATAGCTCATGAGGACAGATGCTTGCCACAGACCCACAAAGCCATGAGTCATAAAGTTGGCGGGGTCGAAGTAGTTGCCGTCAAGCTTGGTAAGACCGACAGCCGTGAAGATAGTCAAAGAAATGACCAAAAATATTACGGCCAGATTCTGGACTTTAGCAAATGCATTGATGCCGAAAGTGTTGGTGATAAAAAGCAGTGTCAGTATGCCCAGTGCAATGCTTTTTCGGGTGAAAGCAGGCAGGAAAGGCATAGCATAGTCCGCGAAGGAAAGGGCATACATGGACAGCGTGACACTGGTCAGTAAAGCGATCATGGAATAGGTACCGGTCCAGCGGGGACCCAGGAAGGTACCGACCATAGAATAGTCACCGCCTCTATAACGGGCCACAGAGTTCAGAAAGATCTGAGGGGAGCGGGCCAGAATAGCGATGAGACCGCCGATGACGAAAGCGATGCAGATGCTTCGGCCAGTGTCATCGATACCCCACCCGGTCAAGGACATGATACCTGAACCGATAATGGAACCGATACCGACAGCCATCAGATCCCAAAAGCCAAGAACACGTTTCAGGTCTTTTGTGGATGACAAGTTATTTGTGCTGTTCGACATATATTGTCTCTCCTCTCATATTTTAGCGTTTACTTCAGACAGGAGGTTCCGGCGTTCTGTCTGTCTGGAATAGGATCACTCGCGGTAATTCTTGGCGAACTCAGATTTCAGCTGCGCCAGTTTCTCTGGATTGCCCGCCACTCGCAGCCCTGTCAGGGCCATCAACTTACCGGCCAACATGCACTGATCAATAGGATACTCATTGCAGGTCAGAAGAGCCGTCTCGTCAGCATGTCCCACTGGGGTAGGTTCACCGTCATGCACAATGGGGAAGGTAATTTCCACCGTAGGGATCTTGTAGGCCACACATCCCAAGTCAGAGGAAGCCTTGGGTAGATTACCGAACGCAAAGCGCGAGGAATCAATCCCCAGATCGGCAGCGTACTCTGCCGCATAATGGTACAGAGAAGGAACGGGAGTAGCGCAGTACCAGGGGGCGTCCCACTTGTAAACGGCGGTGGTATCCGTCATCAGTTCAGCACCCTTGATAATATTGTCTACCCGCCGCATCAGGGAGTTCAATTCGGCGGAGTCGTTGCTCCGCAGTTCCATATTCAGCGTGGCTAGATCGGGGACAGAGTTGGCTGCCGTGCCGCCCTTGGAGATGATATAGTGAATGCGATTGGTTTCCAACATGTGCTCCCGCAAGAATTCCAAGCCCATAGTGGTCAGAATCACGGCATCCAGTGCGCTACGGCCCTTTTCGGGCGCAGAGGAAGCGTGAGCAGCGCGCCCCTTAAAGGTAAGCCAGTTATCATGGGTAGGCCAAACGATGGCCTTGCCGGTCACCTCAGAATTCCAGTCAGCGCCATAGTGATTGGCCAGCATCAGATCCACCTCGTCCATGTAGCCAGCCTCCAGAATATAATGCTTAGACCCCTCCAATTCCTCGGCGGGGGTGCCATAGACGATAACAGATCCAATGGAGGAAAATGCCTCTTTTAGGCCCAGAGCGGCGGAAAAACCGGCGGCGGCGATCAGATTATGACCACAGGCATGGCCGTTAGGCAGGGCGTCGTACTCTAACATCAGACCAATAACGGGGCCACCCCCCTTCCCTTTAAACACAGCCTTGAAAGCGGTAGACATGTCCACGTCCTGATTGAATTTTGGGTGCTTTCCAGTGAGGCCCCGCTGAACTTCAAACCCCTCTTTTTCCAACGCGTTCATCAACAGAGTGGAGGATTGGAACTCTTCCCAGCCGACTTCCTTGAATTCCCAAATCTTTTTAGCAATCTTGTGAATTTTATCTCTGTTTTCATCGATAACTTCCATCATCCGTCTTTCTTCAGGGGTCATTTTGCTTCCTCCTTTTCGAGAATTTATGAATATTAGCGCTAAACTTGTTTTTCAGTATAGTCAGGACACGTTAAAATTATGTTAATTTTTGAAGCAGTCTTCTGAAAATGATAAAAACAATTCACAGGTTTTTATAATGAAAAAGCCTGTGAACTGTCCATTCAGAGACGATACTTTGTCATAGATAGATTCAGGAAACTCATGATTTCCGCTCATTTTGGAGTTTTCGCAGATCCTCTGCCCGCTTCGGATTCCCGCCGTACTCATAGTGCCGAATGGTATAAGGAAGCAGAATCCACCAACGGTCACCAGTTTTCTGCGTGTCATAGAATCCTGCTACAGCGCCGTGCCATAGCCGGCGTTTCCCCATGGAGAGATTTTGATAAACATACTCTTTGTAAAACTGGTGCTTGAATTTATAAACAATACCATCACCCCAAGGCTGCTCCACGATGAACCCGCCAATCAACAACTGGTCCAACAGTTCGATCTGCTCCATAGAGGAAATACCGGTCAGAAGTTCGAGATCTTCCAGATTTGCATGCTCAAAATGAATGGACAGAGCGTCTAGAACCCGGCGCTGCTGGGTATTGAGACGGTCCAGCCGCAGTTGGATCAGCATGTCAAGCCGGGGCAGGGGGCAGTTCTTTTTCCACCCTTCCTGGCGGATGACGTTCAGAGTCTCCATCAGCACCAGAGGATTTCCTTCTGAGCGAAGGAATAGTTCATGAGCATCAGGGGTATTAGCCGTTGAGTTCTGTAGAACTTCACAGAAGACAGCGGCAGTTTCTTCCTCCGTGAAGGGGGAAAGAGACAGAGTTGTGATGATATTCCGCTCCCGCAAGGCCAACAACAGCCCGCGAATGTTCTTCTGCTCGTCTGTGCGGCAGGTGGCGATAAGAAGCACCTGATCGTTGCCAAATTCAATCATAATGCGCTGCAAAAGCTGCTGACTGACAGAATCCATCCACTGCAGACTGTCAAAATACAGAATGATCTTCTGTTGACTTACCAACTCCTTGAACAGCCCCAATACGCCGTTGATTAGTGCTGCGGAGTTCCAGGCGCCGTCGCCGTCTTCTTCAGTGATCCGCCCGGAGAGCAGAAGCGGCAGCAACTGAAGACTGCGCTCGGATAATTGAAGTGTTTCGGCAGTACACAGGTTCTCCAGCTGAACAAACAGATTCCTCCAGGCACTCAGGGAAATTTCCTTCTCCACGCTATAACAGTGAGAAGACAGCTGCAGTACGTCGAAACCGTGGTTCATCTCTAAAATCTGCTGCATCAGTGCAGTTTTGCCTACGCCGACTTCGCCTTCAATAACAACGGAGACGGTGGATTCCTCGTTTAAAAACCAGAAGATCCGTTCGTCAATGTACTGCAGTTCTGCCAAACGGCCGAAAAAATTATCACGGGCGCGAGGCCTGCGGAGAAAGGAAACTTTCTTCCGATGGAGCAGCGTCCGGTGCAGCAGTTCTACCGCATGGGAGGGAGATTCAGACAGATCGTCCCGAAGACACTTGACATACTCCTGATATAGCTGAAGTCCCAGATCGTATTTTTCCGCCTGAGCAAAACACTTCATTCCGGTGAGAACCATTTCCTCATCCCAAGGCTTCCAAAACTGCCAGGTACTGATCAGCCGTTGCAACCGTTCAGCATCTTGGCAGATAGCAGGGTTCTTCAATTGATTTCCAATATAGGAGAGACTGCGGGAGATTTGCAGCTCCCGTTTGCGTTCTACCCAAGCCTCAAATTCTGGACAGCCTTTCAGATAGAAGAAATCCAGAAATCGCTGCTGGCACAGAGCAAATTCTGGATCCGGCGCGTCCCAGTCCGTCCGGACGCCGCACCGCTGGTTCAACTTTAGTCCATTACGTCCCTGAAGAACAATAACATCCTCCCCCAGACAACGGCGGATCTGGAACAGAGCCTGACGCAGATTCTTCCGGCCGTAGTCCTCGCCGCAGGATCCCCAGAAGAAAGAAACCAATTCATCGCGGCTGGCGTGTTTCTCTACGCAGAGATAGTAGAAGATCCCCTCTGCTTTCCGGTAGGGAAAGCAGACTAACTCCCCGTTCTGACAAACACCGGGAGTACCCAGAAGCGTTACTTGATAATCTGACAAGCCAATCCCTCCTTTGAACAAAAAGCCGCCCTTCTGGCGTCTTATCTTGAAAAAGCCGAAAAAGGGCAGACCGTCTCCATATTTGAAAATAACCGTCGTTTATCAGAATATCGCCGACCATCAAGTCAGCCGTCCCAGATCTATGCCAGGCTGAAACGTCACGGCAGGAGAAAAATCATATCGCGCGGCCGCAGTTCATCAGAGCCTTAAAAGAATTAACGCTCGAATTCAGGAACTGGAGAAGTTATCTACAACATCAGGGAAATTCAAACTGATGTTTCAGGACAAAACTGAACAACAACCCCCAATACCGCTGGTATATGAAAGAGATCTTTCCGTCCCAACGTTCCCTGCCATCACATCCGAGAGTACCGATATATCTACGCTGGGCGCGGTCGAACCGCTTGTCGGAGAAAGGCCCTTTCCGCTCTGCTGTGAGCGAGCGCCTAGCATAAGTCCAGAAACAGTGCAAATTCCTGCCTACGTCACCATGCTCCATATTCCCCTTATACTCTCCAAATGAATCGAATCCCATTGGGCAGATTTGGAAAGAACCGCGCCGCCAAGGCTTTCGGAGAGAGCTCTTCAATGTTGGGAATGGTTGTTGAACGTTTATGCGTCACGATTAAAAATCTCTGTGCGCAGACTATAAAAAGCATTACAGTAAGGAAGATGGATCACTGAATGCTTTAATTAAGAAATAGAACGAACTCCCTAGACATGTTAAGCGCACTTTGTTAACGAGTTCTATTAAGAATCAATAGACATTCGAGGGATAGATTTTCTAAATCTATGACTATGCTTACTTTCAGTAGCTTTATTATAATATTCCATGAATATTTTATCCAGAGATGCCGGCGCTGCGTTTTTTGTCTAGATTACGCCGCAAACATTTCCGCCCGTTCCGATTCATACGAATCGGAACGGGCGGAGTGTTGTGCGTTTTACTTTTTTGATACGACAGATACGACGCTACTAGATCCCTTGGGGGAACATGGCGTTGAGGCTTTTTTCCAGGTCGCCCATGGCCTGGCCGTAGGCGTTCCAGTCGGCGCTTTTCAGGGCCTGCTGTGAGCGGTCCCAGGCGTTTTTCGCCTGACGCCCCAGGGCCTGGATCTCGCTGTCCCCGGCAACGGGAAGCGCGGGCTGGAAGCCCGATGGCGGAGTCTGAACGGACGGGAGCGAGATTGAAGCGTCCTGCTCGCCGGGCCGGTAGTTGAGCAGCTTTTCCAGCGCGCCTTCGAACGTTTCGTCCCAGACGACGTGACCGCCGCTGGAGAGGATGACGCGCTTGAGCTCGGGCAGGTCGCTCTGGCTGGCCTTGAGGTACAGCGGGCGCACGTAGAGCAGCGAGTTGTTGACGGGCACCACGAGCAGATGGCCGAGGATCACGTCGCTGCCGCGCTGCGACCACAGCGAGAGCTGGGCGCTGATCTCCGGCGTCTGGTTGATGAGGGCGCTGATCTGGTTGGGTCCGTAGATCAGCGTCTGCTTGGGGAAGCGGTAGAGCACGAGCTTGCCGTAATTGGCGCCGTCGCAGCGGCCGGCCATCCAGGAGATCATGTTGTCGCGCCCCACGGGCGTGTACGGCGTCATCATCAGGAACTCGGGCTTGCTCTCGCCGATCAGTTTGTTCATCACGTAGTACGACGACAGCGTGCCCTCGTTCGCCTCGCCCTGCAGCGTGTTCCACACGTCTTCCTTGTTGTAGAAGGTGTTGGGGTCGGCCATGTGATAGGTGCGGTAGATGTTGGCCTGCACGGAGAAGAGGTCGCGCGGGTAGCGCAGATGGGCGCGCAGTTCGGCGCTCATCTCGCCGCCGGGGGAGAACAGGCCGGGGAAGATGCGCCGCCAGCAGGCGATGATGGGATCCTGCTCGTCAATGACGTAGAACTTCATGTGGCCGTCGTAGGCGTCGACGGTGCACTTGACGCTGTTGCGGATGTAGTTGATGCCGCCAGTGAGCCGCCCGCGGCGGTAGCGCTGGCCGACCGGCTCCGAGTAGGGATAGAGGCTCGACGTGGTGTACGCGTCGACGATCCAGACGATGCGGCCGCCGATCACGGCGATGTAGGGATCGGAATCGTAGGCCAGAAACGGCGCGGCGCGGCTGAGGCGGGCGCGGACGTTGCGCTCGTAGATGACGCGGCTCTCGGGCGTGAACACGTCGGAGAAGAGGATCTTCGAGTCGCCGAACGCCAGCGTGTAGACGAGACGCCGCCACAGCGAACCGATGGGCACGCCGCCGTCGCCCTCGTACGTGCTGCGCGCGTTGGATTCGCCCATGGGGTAGTCGAATTCCTTCACCGACGTTTTGACGAAAGCGTAGCTCATCGGATTCTCGCCGAAATAGATCTGCGGCCGGCTGACGGGCAGGTCCACGGCGCTGACGGGCGGCAGGTCCTTGATCCAGAGATTGGGCTGCCCGTTCTGCCCCACTTCGCGCGCGCCGTTCATGACGATGCCGTAGCCGTGCGTGAACTCGAGGTGCTGGTTGACCCAGGTGCGGTTCTGCATGCCGCTGAGGTCCAGTTCGCGCGGCGCCAGCATCACCTGGCGCATCTTGCCGCCGATGGTGTAGCGGTCGATGTCGATGGCCGAAAAGTCGTAATAGCTGCGGATCTCCTGGAGCTGCTTGTAGCTGCGCAGCAGCGCGCGGTAATCCCACAGGCGCATGTTCTCCAGCGTCTCCGGATCGGCCGCCGCGTCTTCGACAGTCAGCCCCGCGTCGGGCGTGATCTCGCTGGTCTCAATTGTGTCCATGCCGTAGGCGTGGAGCGTGGCCTCGATGTTGTTGCTGATGTATTCCTTTTCCTTCTCGAACTCGTTGGGCACGACGATATAGCGCTGCACCAGCTCGGGATAAAGGCCGCGCAGCGCCACGTTGCAGACGACGAAGACGCCGACGACGATGCCGATGAACTTCCAGCCGCGGTTGCTCCTGATCGCGAAAAGTAGCAGCCCCGCCGCGGCGAAGGCCAGCGCGGCCAGCGCCGACAGCGCCAGCAGCGTGGCGTGGATGTCGGTATAGCCGGGGCCGAAGACGACGCCGTTGGGGTTATAGAGCAGCAGATAGCGCTGCTCATCGACGTGTAAAGGCCTACCTGCTCTATACCCGTTATCCGTTGCTTTATCCGG
>OHAO01001526.1_pt1 | contig 15884 bp, 11 predicted proteins | sample 1577151 | NCBI WGS metagenome assembly OHAO01 (sample SAMEA3541585, study PRJEB24748) | human gut metagenome | biome: human gut; feature: human-associated habitat; material: faeces | place: China | collected 2012 | reverse complement strand
GTCAGCAGCCTGGCTGATCGGATAAGTAAAGAATCCTACCGGGATACTGGCCTCGAAATCCTTATTTACCACCACCTTATTGGAGTAGAATTTCACCTCCACGCCGTAAAGCAGGGTCTCGTCGCTGGCGATCCCGGGCGTTACCTTGTCCAGGGCCAGGAGCATTTCCTTGATGTCCACCATGATCCGGTGGGGCAGCACCAGGGACAGATCTCCAGGCACTGCGTCCTTTAAGGTGGGGATCAGATTGTTCCGGCAGAGCCGTTCCTCAGTGGTCCGGCGGCCCCGGAGGAAATCGCCGAAGGTCTGCACCAGGATCTTTCCGTCACACAGCATGTTGGAAAGCTGGGCCACATGCTTGCCGTATTCGATGGGCGTCTTAAAGGGCTTGGTGAAGTTTTTGGACACCAGAAGGGCAAAGTTGGTGTTGTGGGTCTTATATTCCTGGGACTTGTAGGCATGGCCGTTGACCACCGCCAGGCCGTTTTCGTAATACTCTGTGGCCACCTCTCCCGACGGATTGGTACAGAAGGTACGCACCTTATCGTCGAAGGTGGGGGTATAATACACCAGCTTGGCCTCGTAGAGGTTCTTATTTAAAAACTCCATGACCTCGTCCCGGACCTCCACGCGGACGCCGATGTCCACGGTGCCGACCTTTGTCTCGATCCCGTGGTCCCTGCACACATGGGAGAACCAGTCGGAGCCCTCGCGGCCAATGGCGGACACGATCTCCCTGGCGTAATACGTTTCTCCCTTATCGGTGAGGATCCCTCTGGCACAGCCGTCCTCGATGAGGATATCCTGGACCATGGTATTAAATTCGATCCGTACCCCGCTGCTTAACAGGTGTTCCTGGAGGCGGGTGTAGATCTTATAGCCCTCTTCAGTGCCCAGATGACGGATGGGACATTCGATGAGCTTTAAGTTTGCCATGATGGCCCTCCGGCGGATCTCCTGGATCTCCTTCTGCTTATCGACGCCGTAGACCTTTGTGTCTGCCCCGAATTTCAGATAGATATCGTCGGATTCATGGATCAGCTCCAGGGCCTTGTCATATCCCAGGATATCCGGCAGGTTCCCTCCCACATCCGGAGACAGGGAGAGCTTTCCGTCAGAAAACGCGCCGGCTCCCGCAAAGCCGGTGGTGATGCTGCATGGCCTGCACCCCACGCAGACCTTGGTGGTACGCTTGGGGCATACCCGCTTTTCAATGGGACGGCCCTTTTCCACCATGAGTATGTTTAAGGAAGGCCGCTCCTTTATGAGCTCGTAGGCGCAGAAGATGCCCGACGGCCCCGCGCCGATGATGATCACATCAAAATCTGTTCTGTTGTTCATAGAATACCCCCAATCATAAACTGGCCGCAGTCCGGGAACCGCAGCCAGTCTATTATACCATAAAATACGTCTGGGAACAATCGATCAGAACAGCACCGGCATTTTCAGCCAGCGGCCCCGCAGCAGGCGGATCAGGAACACGATGCCGCGGGTGATCAGCTCGGCAGTCATAGAGATCCATACGCCGGTGACGCCGAACCGATGGGTGAACACCAGAACCGTCATGACACGGACGCCCCACATGGTAAACAGGTTGATGAAGAACGGGGCCTTGCTGTCCCCGGCTCCCCGGAGCGCGCCGGTGGCGACGATGCTGACGGCAAACAGCGGTTCTGAGAAGGCTACGATCCGCAGAAGTCCGGCGCTGACCTCCGCTACCTCCGTGTCAGCTGTCAGGAGGCTGGTGAGGAAGGGCGCGAAGCCGAACATTAAGAGCGCCATAAAAAATACCAGGATGGAGCCTAAGATCGTGGTCCCGTAGGCGAACCGCTTTGCCATATCCAGCCGCCGGGCTCCGATGCTCTGGCCCACAAGGGCGGTGGCGGCAGAGGCGACGCCGAAGGCGGGAAGATAGCAGATGCTCTCAGTCTGGACAGCTACGTAGTTGGAGGCCACGGCCACGGTGCCCATTCCGGCCACCACAGAGGTCATGACGATCTGAGCCAGGGAAAGGGCCATGCGCTCCAGGGCAGTGGGCGTGGACAGGCGCAGCATGTTGTTCATGCACGGCTTTGTGAAGCGCCAGGTCTCGTTTCCCTGGAAGCGGAGCGGCCCCCTGCGGCAGATGATGCCCAGAAGAAGGGTCACGGCCACGCAGGCCTGGGCAAGTCCTGTGCCCAGAGCCGCGCCCTGGACGCCGAGGCCGGCTCCCCAGACGTGGAAGCCGCCGATGTCCCGGGACGGGTAAATGAAGATAAAGTTAAAGATCACGTCAAACACGCACATGCCCACGTTCATGATGCTGGGCAGCAGGATGTTTCCGCTGCACCGCAGGATGCTGGAGTACAGGGCGGAGGCCATGGAAAACGGGAAGAAGAAGGCCACCGTACAGAAGTAGGACCTGGCCGCCGGGGCGATCTCCGGATCAGAGCCCAGAAGCTCCGGCAGGACCTGCCCGATGCCGATGGCTGCTGCGGCCATGACCACACCGAACAAAACGTTAAACAGGATGGACTGGCACAGGACGTTCCGGCTGTCTCCGTCCCGTCCGGCTCCCAGGTACTGGGCGATCTGGACGGAAAAGCCCACGGCAATGGCGCTGGTCAGGCCGTTCATTAGCCAGATGGAGCTGGCTACCACGCCGATGGCCGCCGTGGCTCCCGGACCCAGGCTGCCCACCATGGCGGTGTCGATATAGCTCATGAGCGTCATGACCAGCTGTTCCAGGATCGCCGGCATGGAAAGGGCGATGATCAGCTGGGTCTGGCTTTTTAAGGAGATGGAGCGGCCGTCCCGCATGGCCTCGCTCATCTGAAGCATGTTCATAAAAGATACCCCCAATGTAAGAATTTAATAAAATACCCCATGCCCATAGTATACTGGAAAACGGCAGGAATTGGAAGAGGAGGAGCAAAGGATTTGGGACTTGTAAGTCATGGATAAAACTGATAGAATAGTAAAACCATAAATCATGGGATAAAGGAGAAAATATACCATATGTTTTTAATAGCAGGTCTCGGGAATCCGGGAAAGGAATATGAAAATACACGCCATAACGCCGGCTTCATGGTGCTGGACGCCCTGGCAGATAAGCTGGGAGCCGACATATCGGAGAAAAAGCACAAGGCCCTCTGCGGCAGGGCTGTGATCGGGGGGCAGAAGGTGATCCTTTTAAAGCCCCAGACGTATATGAATTCCAGCGGCGAGAGCATCCGGGCGGCTGCCGATTATTATAAGGTGGACCCGGAGGACATCCTGGTGGTCTATGACGATATCAGCCTGGCACCGGGACAGCTGCGGATCCGGGCCAAGGGAAGCGCCGGAGGCCACAACGGGATCAAGAGCATCATCGCCCATCTGGGGACCCAGGAGTTCCCCAGAGTCCGGGTGGGCGTGGGAGAAAAGCCGCCCAGGATGGATCTGGCCGACTATGTGCTGGGCCATTTTTCCCAGGGCGAGAGAAAGATCATGGAGGACGCAGTAAAGGAAGCGGCCGACGCGGTCATGGAGGCAGTGGAGGAAGGGATCGACCATGCCATGAACAGCCATAACCGGAAGAAGGACGGCCAGGCGTAAAAGGATCGGGAGAGGAGAAGAATGGGAGAGATATTTGCAAATCCGCTGACGGAGCTGGCAGAATACGGAGACATGAAGCAGGATCTTATGAAAGGGAAAGGACCCGTCCAGATCTGCGGCGTCACCGATTCCCAGAAGGTCCATGTGATGTACCAGGTTTCGGAGGAGAAGGCCTGGAGGTTAGTTGTGACTCACGACGATACCAGGGCCAGGGAGCTTTACGATGACTTCAGCTATTTTGAAAAGAATACATGGCTGTATCCCGCCAGGGATCTTCTGTTTTACAGCTCCGATATCCATGGAAACCTTCTGACCAGACAGCGGATGCAGGTGTTTAAGCACCTGATGGAGGATGTTGGCGGGACCGTGGTGACCACGGTGGACGGCCTCATGGACCATCTTCTCCCTCTTTCCATGATGAAGGAGCGGCGGATCCTGGTGGAGTCCGGAGAGGTCCTGGATATCGGGGATATGAAGGAACGGCTCCGGGATCTGGGCTACGAGCGGACGGGCCAGGTGGACGGAATGGGCCAGTTTTCCATCCGAGGCGGAATCATTGATATTTTCCCTCTGACCGAGGAGCTTCCGGTGCGGATCGAGCTGTGGGGAGACGAGGTGGACTCCATCCGGTCCTTTGATCCGGAGAGCCAGAGATCCATTACCCAGATGGATTCGGTGCTGATCTATCCGGCGGCGGAGCTGACATTAACAAAGGAGCAGATGGAAAACGGCACAGACCGGATCGAAAAGGAAGGGAAAAAGCAGGAAAAGGCCTTCCGGGAGGCAGGAAAGCCCGAGGAGGCCCACCGGATCAAGACTGCCGTGGGGGAGCTGTGCGAGGCCTTAAGGGAGGGCTTTGACACCCACGCCCTGGACGGATATATCCGGTATTTCTGTAAGGAGACGGTGTCGTTTCTGGAGTACATGAAGGAAGCGGCGGGAACGGACCGGACGGACGGAGCTCTCGCCGGAAACGGCGGCTCTGGGGAGCGCGCAGGCCTTGCCATATTTTTAGATGAGCCCCAGAGGCTTTTGGAAAAGGCCGGAGTGGTGGAAACTGAGTTCCGGGAGAGCATGAGCCACCGTCTGGAAAAGGGGTATCTGCTTCCGGGCCAGACGGATCTTTTATTTTCCGCAAAGGCTGTGCTGGCGGCGGCCCAGACGCCGGAGGCCATTTTTATGACGGGTCTGGACCAGCGGCTTCCGGGCATGGCCGTTAAGAAGAAATACAGCATCACGGGAAAAAATGTCAGTTCCTACCAGAACGGCTTTGAGCTTCTGATCAAGGACCTGACCCGCTGGAAAAAGGAAGGCTACCGGGTGGTGCTCCTTTCTGCGTCCCGGACCAGGGCCAGCCGTCTGGCAGGGGATCTGAGAGAGTACGATCTGCGGGCCTTCTGCCCCGAGGATCCCAGCCGTCCGGTGAGCCCGGGGGAGATCCTGGTGACCTATGGAAAGCTCCATAAGGGCTTTGAATATCCGCTGATCAAATTTGTGGTCATTACGGAAGGCGACATGTTCGGAAACGAGCGCCGCCAGAAGAAAAGGAAAAAGTACAATTACGAGGGCAAGAAGATCAGCAACTTTTCCGAGCTGTCCGTGGGAGATTATGTGGTCCATGAGAGCCATGGCCTGGGTATCTACCGGGGGATCGAAAAGATCGAGCAGGACCATGTGATCAAGGATTATATCAAGGTGGAGTATGCCGACGGCGGAAATCTCTATCTTCCGGCTACCCGCCTGGACGGGATCCAGAAGTACGCCGGAGCCGATGCGAAGACGCCGAAGCTCAATAAATTAGGCGGGGCCGAATGGGGAAAGACAAAGACCCGGGTACGCACGGCTGTGCGGGAGATCGCAAAGGAGCTGGTGGAGCTTTACGCCGCCCGCCAGGACGCCGAGGGCTTCGTTTACGGGGAGGACACGGTCTGGCAGAAGGAATTTGAAGAGATGTTCCCCTATGAGGAGACCGACGACCAGCTTTCCGCCATCGAGGACACAAAAAAGGACATGGAGAGCCGGAAGATCATGGACCGGCTGATCTGCGGGGATGTGGGCTACGGAAAGACCGAGATCGCTCTCCGGGCGGCCTTCAAGGCGGTCCAGGAGGGAAAGCAGGTGGTCTACCTGGTTCCCACCACCATCCTGGCCCAGCAGCACTACAATACTTTTATCCAGAGGATGAAGGACTTTCCGGTGCGGGTGGATCTGATGTCCCGGTTTAAGACCCCGGCGGATATCAAAAAGACTCTGGAGGGGCTGAAAAAGGGGTTTGTGGACATCGTCATCGGCACTCACCGGGTGCTCTCCAAGGACGTGCAGTTCAAGGACCTGGGCCTGCTCATCATCGACGAGGAGCAGCGGTTCGGCGTGGCCCACAAGGAAAAGATCAAGCAGCTGAAGCAGAACGTGGATGTGCTGACCCTGACTGCCACCCCCATTCCCAGGACTCTCCACATGAGCCTCATCGGGATCCGGGATATGAGCGTTTTAGAGGAGCCGCCCATGGAGCGTGTGCCCATCCAGACGTATGTGATGGAGTATAACGACGAGATGGTCCGGGAAGCCATCCACCGGGAGCTGGCCCGCGGCGGCCAGGTATACTATGTATACAACAGAGTCAGCAACATCGACGAGATCGCAGGCCATGTGGCCTCTCTGGTGCCCGATGCCCAGGTGGCCTTTGCCCATGGGCAGATGAACGAGCGTCAGCTGGAGCGGATCATGCTGGATTTTGTCAACGGCGACATCGACGTTTTAGTATCCACCACCATCATCGAAACGGGGCTGGATATCCCCAATGCCAATACCATGATCATCCATGACGCGGACCGGCTGGGCCTTTCCCAGCTTTACCAGATCCGCGGGCGCATCGGCCGTTCCAACCGCACCTCCTTTGCGTTCCTCATGTACAAGCGGGACAAAATGCTGCGGGAGGAGGCGGAAAAGCGCCTCCAGGCCATCCGGGAATTCACGGAGCTGGGCTCCGGCATTAAGATCGCCATGCGGGATCTGGAGATCCGCGGGGCGGGGAACATCCTGGGAGCGGAGCAGCACGGCCACATGGAGGCGGTGGGGTATGACCTGTACTGCAAGATGTTAAATGAGGCCGTCCTGGCCCTTAAGGGAGAGACCACAGAGGAGGAGAGCTTCGAGACTGTGGTGGACTGCGACATCGACGCCTTTATCCCCGACGGATATATTAAGAACGAGTATCTGAAGCTGGATGTATACAAACGGATCTCGGCTATTGAGAACGAAGAGGAATACATGGACATGCAGGATGAGCTCATCGACCGGTTTGGAGATATCCCCGGACCGGTGGAAAATCTTCTGAAGGTGGCGGAGTTAAAGGCCGCAGCCCACCGGGCCTATGTGACCGAGGTGGCTGTCAACCGCCAGGAGATCCGTATGGAGCTGTATCCCAAGGCGAAGTTAGACGTTTCCGGTATTCCGGGACTCATCGGGGAATACAAGAACGCCCTGCGGTTCGTCCAGGGAGAAAAGCCCATGATGTTCTACCAGGATAAGCAGAATAAGAATAAGGACTGCGGCCCCATGATGGAGAAGGCCAGGGAGATATTGGAACGGCTGGGGGGACTGGCAGGCCAGAGGGGGTGAACACGGTATGAGAAAAAATGATATGTACTGGTTCCTGTTCCAGATCGCATGGGGACTGATCTGTCTTTTTTCATGGACACAGCCAGGCCAGGCAGCCCGGTATCTTTTACTGGGGATCCTGTTTTTGCGGATTGCATTGTTTCTGCTGGTCTGGAAGAACGGAGACCGGGCGGTCCGATGGCTGGCGGGCCGGCACACGCCAGTGGGAGATCTGGAACTGAAGGAGCTTCGAGGGGAACTTTTTGATGTGTTGGTCCTCTCCGAATTTATGGTCCTGGGAAACGCGGTTCCAAGGCTGGCCGCCCATGGGCCGGAGTTTCGCCGCTATGATGCTCTTGCATGGTTTACCATAGCGCTGGTGATCTATTACCTGGTAAATTCTCCGGGTCTGCGGCTTTTCTTAAAAGGGGGCTGGTTTTGGGGGATACCCTGGGTAAGCATTGCACTGCTCCTATTGGTGTATAAAAATTCTGGGATCTTTATCGCAGATGCCGGTGATCAAATGTTTGTCGTAATGGTGATCATGCACTTGGAACTGGTGGCCAGTACGCTGGTAAGGATGTATCTGAAGGGAAAAGAAAGAGATCTTAACGTGGGGCAGCTATGAAGCTGCCCCGTTTCCTTCCGCCGTAAATTCCACATATTCCCCGAAAAATTCATTTACATAAAAATTAGGATCGTTTTTCCGGCAGAGAGCATAAAATTTCCTTGGCAGATAAGGAAATGCAAAGCTCTTTTTTATTACATGGTCATACTTCCCGAGACGGATAAAATCGGGGATCATTCCGAATCCCAGGCCCGCGTTGACCATCATCATTTTCGTGTCATATGAGTTGACATGGATAATATCGCGGAAACGGAAAAAGGGCTTATAGTGATCAGAAATCTGGGAAATGCTGCCATCGTACATGGTGATAAGGACTTCGTTTTCCAGGTCAGATGATGAGATCCTTTCCAGGGAGGCCAGCGGGGATTCCCGGCAGATAGCCAGTCTCCAATCATGCTCATAGATCATAGCAGCGTTAAAATATTCTTTCTGGATCCCGGCCAGGAACTGGTCACTGGTGATGATGACATCCAGAAGGTTCTGTTCAAAGCGCTTTAAAAGCTCCCGGTAGCTGTACTGGAGACAGGTGATCCGCAGGTCTGGATGATCAGAGACGTAAGTTCCCAGAAAGGGGCTCAAGAGCTCGCTTTCATAAATCCCCACGCCGATCTTCAGCGATCGGGTAAAGCCCTGGTGGATATTCTGGACCGTTTCAATGGAGGCATTATATGCCTCCAGAAGCCTCTGGGCCTGGATATAAAACTCCCGCCCGGCATCTGTAAGGACGACCGAATGATTATCACGATAAAACAGGCGGACATTCAGCTCCTCTTCCAGACTGCTGATCTTCCGGCTCATGGAGGTCTGGGTAATATGCTCTTTATCGGCAGCCCTGGTGAAGTTCAGACATTCCGCCAGGCTGATAAAGCATTTCATATTTTCTAAGTTCATTTCATCTCTCCTTTGCGGACATTTGTTTTCTGCATAACGTGACACTTTTTCTTCATTTCACATTATGGATCCCCGATGCTAAAATTGTCTCAACAAAACCGGAAACGGAAAGGAGACTTAAGATTATGACAAATTATATCAGAGAAATGAGCGGAAAACAATATTTAAAGAGACTGGCCGAAAATCCGACGGTGATCATTCCCACCGGGGCCTGTGAGATCTATGGCCCGCAGCTTCCCATGGGCAGTGATCTGATCGCAGCAAAGCGGATCGCAGAGCTGGTGGCAGAAAAGACCGGCGCATTGATCGCGCCTACCATTGAAGCCGGAGAATCCTCAGCCCTGGCCTCCTTCCCCTGTACCTTTGCCATGCCGAGAAAGATCTTAGAGGACTGGCTGGATTTCCTGGTAGGAAAGCTCATTAAGGATGGGGCGAAGAATTTTGTGTTTATCGCCGGTCATGCGGGAAACGTGGATACGGTAAATTACATTGGAAAAAAATATCTGAATGAACACGATATCCGGCTGGTGCAGATCGACTGGTGGAGGTTTACCAACGCCAACGGCAGCGATATTTTCCAGTACAGCGGGCAGATGGCCCACGGCCATGCCAGCGAATGCGGAACCTCTGTAATGCTGTATCTTTACCCGGAGCTGGTGGATATGGACGAGCTCTCCAGAGTGGAGCCGATCCCGGCAGGGGATTTCCCGGATTTCATTGGCTTTGGCCGGTTTACGGACAGGACGCCCAACGGGACCATCGGTGACGCAACGGTGGCTACCAGGGAAAAAGGGGAAAAGATCGTGACCCGGTGTGTGGACCGGATCGCGGCGTATATGGAGCAGAACTTCCGTTAAAAAAGAGAGGGGGATGGATGATATGACACTGACTACTGTATTGATCGACATTTCTGCCGTCAGCGTGCTTTTGTTCCTGGCGTTCCTGATCCGGCAGAAGATCCCGTTTTTTTATAAGTATTATATTCCCACATCTCTGATCGCAGGGATCCTTGGACTGCTTCTGGGTCCGCAGGTGCTGGGCCAGTTTTCACCGGTCCATCTGCAGTTCAGCGAGTGGATCTCCCAGTGGACCAACTTTCTGTTTGCATTTATTTTTGCCACTTCATTTCTGGGTACGTCCACAGGAAAGTTCGGGAGAGATGTGCTTTCTACCACCTGTGTGACCGGTGTGGTGTTCATGGCCCAGGTGTTAGTTGGACTGGGGATCGCTTTTTTACTGTCCACATTTATGGATAATGTTCCTTACGCCATGGGACTTCTTCCTGTATCTGGCTTTTATGGCGGTCATGGCTCTGCCGGGATCATGGGCGGCTGCTTTGCCACTGAGGGCTGGGAGGAAGCCATGGGTATCGCCCTGACCTATGCCACCATCGGTATGTTCGTGGCCGTGATCGGCGGTATGTGGATCATCAACTGGGGAGCGAAAAAAGGCTATACCAGACAGAAAATGGACAGCAGCTATGTGGAGAAAAAGGATATAACCGGTATTCTTCCCGCGGAGCAGAGAAAGCCGGCAGCGATGGGAATCTCCAATCCGTCCGTGATCGATCCCATGGCATTCCAGATGATGATCGTCGGTACGATCATCGCGGTTTCCCACTTTCTTAGGGAAGCGATCATTAAGGTGTTCCCATTCTGGGAGCGGATCCCGCTTTATACCATGTGCCTCATCATGGGAGCCATCATTGGAGTGGCGATCAGCAAGACGAAGTATAACCAGTATATTGACCGGGGAAGTATGAAGCGGATCTCTGGCGTGGCTCTGGAATACGCCATTGCCATGAATGTGGCAACTATAAAATTGAGCGTGCTGGCTTCCTATCTTGTTCCGATCCTTCTGACATCGGCTGCAATTACGGCAGTAACGGCTGTGATCTGTATCGTACTGGCCAAAAAGTGGTATGGAAAAGACTGGTTTGAAATGGCCATGGGCGCATATGGTCAGTGTACCGGAAGCCTGGCGACCGGACTTCTTCTGATCAAGGTCCTGGACCCCAATGGCGATACTCTGGCAGCAGAGAGCGTTTCCGGATCCAGCACCCTGGGCTCCTTCTGGCAGCAGCCCTATAATACCATTGGACCCATGATGATCCTGGCAAGCCCTGTATTGGTTACTCTGGGAACGGCTGGTTTTCTGGCAGTTTTCCTGGCAGCCGGCACCCTGCTGTTTGGAAGAACGGTAAAAAAGTCGTAGAAAAGGATGGAAAGCATGAGCAATATACGGAAAATGGCGGAGCAGTATTTTGAGGATGCCGTAGAGCTCCGCAGAAGGATCCATCAGCAGCCGGAGCTTTCGATGGAGGAAAAGGAGACCTCGGCACTGGTAAGAGAAAAGCTTCGGGAATACGGGATCTCCATTGCAGAGCTGCCTCTGGAGACTGGAGTTATAGGTGTTTTAGCGGGGGAACGGCCTGGCAGAACGATCCTTCTGCGGGCAGATATGGACGCTCTTCCGGTGGAGGAGCGGTCTGGCCTTCCCTTTGCCTCGGAGAAGAAGGGGGTCTGCCATAGCTGCGGCCATGATATCCATACAGCTGCCCTTCTCCTGGCTGCCCGGGTCCTGGGAGGGATAAAGAAGGATTTAGCAGGTACAGTATTATTTCTGTTCCAGCCGGCAGAAGAGAAGCTGAATGGTTCCCAGTCGGTGATCGACAGCGGGCTGTTTGAAAAATACCGCCCTGACTTCGCCGTGGGACTTCATTGCTGGCCGGATCTCCCGGCCGGAACCGTTGGAGTAAGGAGCGGTTCTTTTATGGCCTCTTCAGACAGCATGTCCCTGACGGTAAAGGGAAGGGGAGGACATGGAGCCCATCCACATAAAAGTGTCGATCCTATTACAGCGGCCGCTTATATCCTGGCAGAGCTGCAGACGGTGGTTTCCAGATCTGTGGCTCCCCTGGAAGCAGCGGTGCTGACCATGGGAAGGATCGAAGGAGGAACAGCAGCCAATGTGATCCCGGATACGGTCACCATGGAAGGAACAGTACGGACCGTAAGCCGTGAGACCAGGGCATTGATGGAGGAGAAGATCCGGCAGATCGCCTGTCATGGAGCAGAGGCCCTGGGGGCTTCCTGTGAGGTGGAATATAAAAGGGGAGTTCCGGCGGTGATCTGTGATCCGGCAGTTGTGGAGCGGATCCGGAAGGCGGCAGCGGAAGAGCTGGGAAGCGAAAACGTCGTGACCCTGGAAACGCCGTCCATGGGATCGGAGGATTTTGCCCGCTATCTGGAACTTGTTCCCGGAGCCATGTTCCGCATCGGGACAGCCAGTGAGGATCCGGCGACCCGTCTGCCTCTCCATAACGGAGGGATCCGGTTTGACGAGCGGGCAGTCCTGGCCGGGGCTGTGACCTTTGGAAGGCTTGCCGCAGAATATTTAAGATAATATATCTTGACAAACCCTCCCGCCCTCCCTATAATGTGGCTTATAGCCGGTGACGGCTGAAAACCAAACAGGTATCAGCAATGAAGAGAACCAGTAACGGTCCACAGGATCCGCACAGAGAGCTGCCGGAGGGTGAGAGGCGCGCGGGATCGGAGCCGTGAATACATCTCGGAGCTTCGCACCGAACCGCGAAAGCCTGCCTGGAATCCCGGAGCATGTCTGGGAGGAAGAGCGGCAGTCCGTTCAGTAGGCTGCGACGGAGGGGCCCACGTTAAAGGGCCGGAGTCCTGTAAGGAGACTTCATAAGCCGTATAATGTGAGTTATGCGGGAACATTAGGTGGTAACACGAGCCGTTGGCCTCGTCCTTTTGAAACAGAAGGGCGGGGCTTTTTTGTTTTCACGGCGTTTCTGGGATTGGGATCCAGGGGCGCTTCATTTCTGCCCCTTCTGTGCGGAAATCGGCCAACGAAACAGAATACAGAGATCACAGAAAAAGGAGAATGAGAAGATGGGAGTTTACGAGGAATTACAGGCAAGAGGCCTGATCGCCCAGGTGACAAATGAGGAAGAGATCCGGAAAATGGTAAATGAGGGAAAGGCCGTATTTTACATTGGCTTCGACCCCACTGCCGACAGCCTTCATGTGGGCCATTTCATGGCTCTCTGCTTAATGAAGCGTTTACAGATGGCAGGCAATAAGCCCATCGCCCTGATCGGCGGCGGCACCGGAATGGTGGGAGACCCCTCCGGTAGAAGCGATATGCGCCAGATGATGACCGTGGAGACCATCCAGCACAACTGCGACTGCTTTAAAAAGCAGATGAGCCGTTTCATCGACTTTTCCGACGGAAAGGCCATGATGGTAAACAATGCGGAATGGCTCCTGGATCTGAACTACGTTGATTTCTTAAGAGAGATCGGACCGCATTTCTCTGTAAACCGTATGCTGACCGCCGAGTGCTACAAGCAGAGAATGGAAAAGGGCTTAAGCTTCCTGGAGTTCAACTACATGCTGATGCAGAGCTACGATTTCTACGAGCTGTTCCAGAGATACGGCTGCAACATGCAGTTCGGCGGCGACGACCAGTGGAGCAACATGTTAGGCGGCACAGAGCTGATTCGGAGAAAGCTTGGAAAAGACGCCCATGCCATGACCATCACCCTGCTTCTGAACTCCGAGGGCAAGAAGATGGGCAAGACCCAGTCCGGAGCCGTATGGCTGGATCCCAATAAGACAAGTCCCTTTGAGTTCTACCAGTACTGGAGAAACATCGCCGACGCCGACGTGTTAAAGTGCCTGCGGATGCTGACCTTCCTGCCCTTAGAGCAGATCGATGAAATGGATAAATGGGAAGGAAGCCAGTTAAACGAAGCCAAGGAGATCTTAGCCTACGAGCTGACTGCCCTGGTACACGGCGATGAGGAGGCCAAAAAGGCCCAGGAGAGCGCAAGGGCCCTGTTTGCAGGCGGAAATGCAGCAGAAATGCCCACAGCCGAGCTCTCTGATGACGACTTTACCGACGGCGCCATCGATATCCTGTCCATCGTACAGAAATCCGGTCTCTGCGCATCCCGCTCTGAGGCGAGAAGAAACGTAGAGCAGGGCGGTGTTTCTGTAAACGGACAGCAGGAAAAGGATATTAAGGCATCCTTTGGCAAGGATGATTTTGCCGGTGAGGGAATGGTTGTAAAACGCGGCAAAAAGAATTTTATGAAGGTGACAGTAGAGTAAAGAGCGTACTGTGACTGCAAACGGCGGCAGAGAACTGCTGCCGTTTTGTATGTCAGAAAACGATAAAACGGAGGTTTCATAGGGCAGACGCTGGATACCTCCTGTCCGTTGGAGGCGGCAGGAAGATGCATGGCTGAATGGTTGCGATAAAACAGCAAAGAGGATAGGAATGGAACGATTTTCAGATAAGTACCAGGTACTGAAGCAGGTTTTTGGATATGACAGCTTCCGGCAGGGGCAGGAGGAGCTGATTGACAGTATATTAGAGGGAAGGGACACGCTGGGGATTATGCCTACAGGGGCGGGAAAATCCCTTATTTACCAGGTTCCGGCACTGATGCTTGAAGGAATTACCCTGGTAATTTCTCCCCTGATTTCTCTGATGAAGGATCAGGTAGAGGGACTGAATCAGGCCGGGATTCATGCGGCTTATTTAAACAGCTCGCTCACAGCGCGGCAGTATTATAAGGCTTTGGAATTTGCCCGAATGGGGCGTTATCCGATCATTTATGTGGCGCCGGAACGGCTTTTGACGGATAGCTTTCTGGATTTTGCCCTTCATACAAAAATTTCTATGGTGGCAGTAGATGAGGCTCACTGCGTTTCTCAGTGGGGGCAGGATTTCAGGCCCAGCTATCTGAAGATTGTGGATTTTATAAACCGCCTTCCCAAAAGACCAGTGGTTGGAGCTTTTACGGCAACAGCTACAAAGGATGTACGGGACGATATGATTGATATTCTGCAGCTGCAGAAGCCAGTGGTGGTGACAACAGGGTTTAATCGGGAAAATCTTTATTTCGGTGTGGCGGCTCCGAAGGATCGGTATGGAGCTGTCCGCAATTATCTGGAAACCCATCCAGGAGACAGCGGCATTATTTACTGCCTTACAAGAAAGCAGGTAGAGGAGGTCTGTGAGCGCCTGAGAGCAGACGGATTTTCTGTGACCCGATACCATGCTGGACTTTCAGACGATGAGAGGAGACGCAATCAGGAGGACTTTCTCTATGATCGGGCGCAGATTCTTGTGGGAAGCAATGCCTTTGGCATGGGAATTGACAAATCCAATGTCCGTTTTGTACTCCATTACGGAATGCCGAAAAATCTGGAATCCTACTATCAGGAGGCCGGACGAGCAGGGCGGGACGGAGAGCCGGCAGAATGTATCCTGTATTACAGTGGGCAGGATGTGATTACCAACCAGTTTTTTATTGAAAACAATCAGGATAATCAGGAGCTGGATCCCATGACACGGATGCTGGTGCAGGAACGAGATCGGGAACGTCTGCGGAAGATGACTTTTTATTGTTATACCAGAGAGTGTCTGCGGGATTATATTCTGCGGTATTTTGGAGAATATGGCTCCAATTATTGCGGAAATTGTCAGAACTGCCTGACTCAGTTTGAAACAGTAGATGTGACGACAGAGGCCCGGGCTTTAGCAGGATGTGTGTCTGCCTGCAGACAGCGCTATGGGATCAATGTAATTCTGGATACGGTTCACGGCGCAAATACGGCAAAAATCCGTCAGTACCATATGGAGGAGAATCCTTTTTACGGAAGTCTTTCCAAAGTGCCTATGCCACGCCTCAGGCAGATTATGAATCATCTGCTTTTGCAGGAATATCTGACAGTTACGAATGATTCCTATGCGATTGTGCAGCTGACGGAAAAGTCAGAGGTCCTGCTTTCCGGACAGGCCTCGAAGGAAACGATCATGATGAAGCTTAGCGGCAGTGCTGACGCAGGAGAACCTGTACAAGAAAATGATCAGCAACATGGTAGAGGTCCGCACCAGAGGAGCTTTTGTGATGGCGGTAACAGTGGAAGGAAACACAGAAGTAGAACGGGCGGCGGACTATGTGATCTATATCCCGGAGACTAACAAATATTTTACCAATTCGCTGGCGATCATCCCGCTGCAGCTGTTTGGCTACTATGTGGCGGTGGGCAAGGGCCTGGACGTGGATAAACCCCGCAACCTGGCCAAGAGCGTCACGGTGGAGTGACCCAAAACCCATATCCTCCCTTCGGCGGGGCGCGCGGCAAAATGC
>OHAO01001517.1_pt1 | contig 15952 bp, 17 predicted proteins | sample 1577151 | NCBI WGS metagenome assembly OHAO01 (sample SAMEA3541585, study PRJEB24748) | human gut metagenome | biome: human gut; feature: human-associated habitat; material: faeces | place: China | collected 2012 | reverse complement strand
CGAGGCAGCCAAAACAGCACTCGAGGAGCTTAAGAGTAAAGGGATTAATGCAGAATTTATTTACGCAGATTCTATGAATGAAGATGATGTGAATAAATGTTTTAAGACTATTGAAGAGAAGTATGGCTCTTTAGATGTTCTTGTAAATAACGTAGGAGGATTAGGTGGAAGACAGCGTTTTGAGGGAATGGAAACTTCCTTTATGAGAAGAGTTATGGCATTAAATTTTGATAGTGCTTTCTTTGCAAGCCGGGCAGCTATTCCTATGTTAAAGAAAGGAGAACATCCATCCATCATTAACTATAGCACGATTGCAGTGACCTCTGGTGGTGGCCCTGGTGCAGGCATTTACTCTGCTAGTAAGGCAGCTATCGAAGGTCTGACAAGAGCATTGGCAAAAGATTTGGCAGAATATGGTATCCGTGTAAATGCAGTATCACCGGGAACAATTGATACAGAATTTCATGCGGCAACAAAGCGTGAAATTATGGAAACCTGGAAATCTGGTATTGTAATGAAGCGTTTTGGGTGTGGGTGATCACGGGCGAAGAGCCGCTTCTGATGCTGGAAGCGGCCGATCTTCTGCGCGCCAAGGCTCGTGAAGAAGGCGCCACAGAACGCGAAGTGCTCAACGCCTCCGCCCTCTGGGATTGGTCCAAACTTCCCGAAAGTTGTACGGCGATGAGCCTTTTCGGCGACAAAAAGATCGTCGAACTGCGCTTGGCGAGTCCTCGTCCCGGCGTCAAGGGAACGCAGGCGCTCACCGACATCGCCGCGATGTCCTTGGACGGCGTCACTCTCATCGTCACCATTCCCTACGACTGGAGCCTAAAAAAAGCGGCCTGGTACAAGTCGCTTACCGCCAACGCCGAAGTTGTTGAATGCAATAGCGTCTCGGCCCGGGAGCTCCCCTCCTGGTTTGCGGCGCGCCTGGCCAAGAATAACCTCAAGGCGGAGCCCGGTGCTTTAAAAATCTTGTCGGATCGCTGCGAAGGCAATCTTCTGGCTGCCGCACAGGAAGTTCTGAAGCTTGCCTATCTCTTTCCTGAAGGTTCGGTTATTTCCGAAGAAGCCGTCACGGATTCCGTACGAGATGTGGCGCGATTTGATGTGGAAAATCTGCTGGAAGCGATGTTTGCGGGAGATGCCCCCAAATCGCTTCGCATCGTTGAAAATCTCAACGCCGCCGGTGAGTCCATCCCTTCTTTCATGTGGATGATCACCGAAGAGCTTCGCATGACACTTAAGTTCCGTGCCGCAATTGACAACGGCTCGGATCGCAATTCCGCACTTCGTCAGGCCGGCGTCTGGGGCGATCGCTCCGCTCGCATCACGCGTGCAGCGGGACGTTTGAACACCCGCAAGCTCTCAAGCGCCTTGCTGTTGTGCGCCGACATCGACAAAATCAGCAAGGGACTGACGGTTCCGAACCGAGACACCGATCCTTGGATTGAGATTGCAGCTCTTGCCGCCTTTGTTGCTTCCTGACCGCTTCCTGACCGCTTTCTGCCCACCGCACATTCGTTGATTATTCCCGCCTTCCTCATGTCCTGACTCGCTACAATCCAAGAACACATTTCGCGTTCATTCTAGGGTTTAGACATGACGATTTCCGTTTCACAATTGATGCTTGAAGCCGGGCAAAAAGCCCGTGCCGCTTCGCGCCGAATGGCTGCAGCCTCAACAGCCGAAAAAAACAAGGCTTTGCTGTGCCTGGCTGATCTTCTTGAGGCGAAAGGACAGGAGATTTTTGAAGCCAACAAGCAGGATCTCGCCAAAGCCCTTGAAAACGGTTTGAAAGAATCTTTCGTCGATCGTCTGCGCGTAACGGAAAAAGTCCTTCAGCTAATGGCCGAAGGTGCCCGACAAACGGCCGCTCTTCCCGATCCTGTGGGCGAAATTTCCGAAATGCGCCGCCGTCCCTCGGGCATTCAAGTCGGACGAATGCGTGTGCCGCTGGGCGTTCTCGGCATCATTTACGAATCTCGACCCAACGTGACGGTGGACGCGGCCTGTCTTGCCGTCAAATCCGGCAACGCCTGCATTCTGCGCGGCGGCTCGGAAGCGTTTGAAACAAATCGCATTCTGGGTGAGCTGGTGCAACAAGCTCTGACTGAAACTGGTTTACCGACTGAAGCCGTGCAGATCGCTCCCACTACTGATCGCGATTTTGTGGGCGAAATGATTCGGGCCAACAAATACATTGACGTAATCATCCCGCGCGGCGGCAAAGGACTGATTGCACGTCTTGCGGCAGAAGCTACCGTGCCGATGATTCACCATCTTGACGGCATCTGCCACACCTACGTCGACAAGGACGCTGACATTGACATGGCAGTTTCCGTCACCGACAACGCCAAGACGCAGCGTTATTCGCCTTGCAACGCCACGGAAACGCTTCTGGTGCACGAAGCCATTGCAAAAGCGTTCCTTCCCCGCATTGGAAAAATCTTTGCCGAGAAAAACGTGGAGATGCGTTGTGACACCAAGTCCAAGGCCGTGTTGGAATCTGCCGGACTGTCCTGCGTTGATGCGGAGCCTTCGGACTGGGATACGGAATACAACGCGCCGATCATTTCGATTGCGGTTGTGGAAAGCTTGGATGAAGCCATCGCTTTCATTGAAGAACACTCGTCCAAACATACGGACGCCATCATCACGAACAATCTGCAAGCGTCTCAACGCTTCCTGCGTGAAGTGGATTCCGGCAGCGTCATGGTGAACTGCTCGACGCGTTTTGCCGATGGCTTTGAATATGGGCTCGGAGCAGAGATCGGCATCAGCACGGGAAAATTGCATGCCCGTGGGCCGGTGGGGCTTGAAGGTTTGACGAGCTTGAAGTATGTGGTGATCGGCAACGGCGAGGGACGACACTGATCCGCGCCTAGTGCCGAAACACAAACGGAAAAGGAAGTTCAGGGCTTCAAGCAAAGGAGAAACAAAGAAGTCGAAGCCCTGAACAGAAAATCACTGATTAGGGCGTCTTGTACCCCCACTGATGGCATTCATCGCAGATCAAGACGCTTTCCTGATGCTCCTTATGACAAGCCGTGCACTCAACCGTTTCATCATGGCCGTAGTGCGGATTGGGTTTTAACTTTGCCGTTTTTGCTTTAACGGCATCTCGGCTCTGGTGACAAGTCATGCAGGCCGATTCTTCCGGAACTTCTCGCGGCTTGATGTTGCCGTGACAGGCTTCGCAGGGAAGATTCATGGCCTTATGCGCACCCTTGAGCGGCATGGTATCGGCAGCCGAGGCATTGCCGGCAGCCAGAAACGCAGCACAGAACGCGGCTGCACAAACAGAGAGAAATGATTGCTGCTTCATGGTCGTCGTGGATTGGAAAGAGTCAAAAAGTTCCCCGCTGATGCCGTGATCAGCAAGCAGCGGGGACATTCTCAAATCAGCGGAACCGGGAAAGTTTCGGTTCCGCGACCGAACTCAATTAAGCCATTCTGGCCTTCATGAAGTCGGCGACAGCGATACCGAAGACGGCTGCGCTGGTGAGCTGAGCACCGCCCACGTAGTCATCGTAGAACAGGCCGCCGGCGGCATTACCGATGGCAAACAGACCGCGGATGACGTTGTTTTCCGTATCGAGCACCTGACCGCGCGTGTTGATGAGCGGACCGCCGAAGGTTGCCGTCATGCCGCCCTGGAAGGGAACGGCGTAGAACGGAGCCTTGATAACCGGACGTGCTTCGGACAGGCTGTTGGGCGGCGTGAGCTTATCACGCGTGTTGTTCTTGCAAGCCTTGTTGTATTCGTCGATGACGGCAACGAGCTTCTTGGGATCAAGACCGGCCTTCTTGGCAAGTTCTTCGATCGTATCGGCCTGGAAAACCGGAGCCTTGTTGCGGGCGTAGCTTTCCCAGTCGTTGGCAAGCTTCTTCATGTCGTGCGTATCCTGGTCGACGATCATGAAGGCCCAGTTGCCCTTCGTCATGGCAGCCGTGTCGCGGCTCATCTGAACATAGGTCTTGCCTTCATCCGTGAAGCGTTCGGTCTTGTCGGCGCTCACACAAACACCGTTGTTGACGATGTTAAGCGGGTTGGCGCCGGTCGGGCCGTGAATCGGCCCGCAGTGGTACTGATCAACGTTGACGAACTTCGCAAACACCTTCTGCGTGAGAACAATGTTTTCACCGGCGATGATGCGCGAGCCGCGGATCGGCATACCGGCAGCGGCACTGCCGCAATACTGCGTCACCAAGCCCTGGTTGGCGGAGTAACCGCCGGTGGCGAGCACAACGCCGAGCTTGCCCTTGATAAGTTCCGTGCCCTTCTTGGAGCGAGCGCGAACGCCCGTGACAGCACCGGTGTTTTCATCGGTCAGCAGTTCGACAACCTTGGTGTTGAACTGAATCTTGACGCCAAGCTTGCGGGCCTTGGCCATCAGAACGTTGGCAAGTTGCTTGCCGCCCGGCTTGGCTTCGCCCAGAGGCAGGTGAGCGCGTTCGAGCATCGGGTACACAAGCTTCATACCGGCAGCGAACTTCACACCAACGTAGTCCATCATCCAGTTCATCATGTCGTCGGCATGTTCGGCCACATATCGGGTCAGCGCCTTGTCGCCCTTACCCTGCGAGACCTTCATCATGTCTTCATAGAACTTTTCGCTCGAGTCACCGGCATTGGCGTTCTTTGCCTGCTGCGCCTTGGTATGAACACCGAGCATGAAGCCTGCGGCATAAACGGTGTTGCCGGCAGGAGAACCCATCTTTTCAATCAGAATGGGCTTCAAGCCATTCTGTGCGGCGCGGATAGCGCAAACCAAACCGCCGCAGCCGGCACCGACGATCACGAAGTCGTAGGTCGATTCAGCAATCTTCTTGGGAGCAGCCTGAGCCGATGCGGCAGCGCCTGCACCGATCATTGCTGCGCCGCCGAGCGCAGCCGTTTTCAAGAAAGTACGGCGGGAATTGAGAACTTCGGTCATGATTCCTTCTCTCCTCTTGTTGTTGCGACCGAGCAAGGGGTTTTCGGGGCCTCTTGCCGCTTATTGCTGTCGTCATCTTAGGAAACAAAAGAAGCGAAGAACATAAACGTACGTCTATTGCTTTTTACGACCGATCGGAGGAAAATTAAAGACTCTTCATTTCGCTTTGGCAATCTCGCTTCCGACCAAACGGCCGAACGTGAGCGCATCGGCCAAACCGTTGCCGCCCAAACGGTTGGCCCCATGCACGCTGCCTGTCACCTCGCCGGCAGCCCAAAGACCTTCAATCGGCTTTCCGTCCGTTCTCAATACCTGCCCGTTCTCGTTGACCGACAAGCCGCCGGGCGTGTAGTGCACCGTTAAACCGACTTCATAAGCCCAATAGGGTGGTTCCGTCAACGGCGTACAACCAACGCGGGAGCATTTGTTGAAACGTCGGGAAATTTTGTCTCCCGTCTTTTTCTCCGCAAGCGCTTCCTTGTTGTAGTTCTCCAACTCCGCCTTGAAACGATCCGCCGGAACTCGCATCAATTGAGCCAGCTCATCGGGAGTGTCGGCACAGAAGGCCTCATCAGCAACCAACGCTTGATAAAGCCCCTTCTGAGAGATAGGGTCGAGATGTTCGACACCCTGCTTGTCAAACACCGTAAAGCAACGGCGGTTGGGCTGTTGCAGAATTGCCTGTGTTAAAACAGCACGCAGAGCATCCTCCTCGACAAACCGTTTACCGTTTTCATTGATCAAAATGAAATCTGCTGGCAAAAACAGTCTTGCGTGGGTTTTGCGCCCCGGCGGATTGCCGGCAACGCATTCAACGAACGGAAGCCCTTCCAAAGCAATGCCGAGCTTGTCCGCCAGGTAAATGGCATCGCCTGTCGAGCCGGGCGAATTATCCGTCGGAAGTCCCGCTAATTGCGGCGCATAGCGAGCCACCAATTCGGCATTGGCACCGAACCCGCCGCAGGCAAGAACAATTCCCTTGCTTGCACGAAGTGAAATCACAAGACCTGCGTTTGACTGCACCGAGACGCCGACAGCCCGCCCTGTTTCGTTCAGGTGAACGTCAACAAGCTTTGTCTCGAGCATGATCTTGACGCCGAGAGCCATCGCACGCTGACTTAAAGCACGCACGTAGGCCGAACCACGAGGCAACAATGGCTTCAGACAACGTCTGTAGTCCGAACCGTAGATTTCGTAGACCATGTCGTGAAAGAGAACGCCGCATTCTTCAAGCCAGGCAACGGTACGCGGAGCTTCCTCGATCATTTTTCGCACCACTTTCGGATTACCCAGATTGCCTCCCGCTTCCATCGTTTGCCGGTAGTGCAAGTCCAGCGAATCCTTTATGCCGTTGAGCTTCTGGCGTCTGGGCTCCACGCACGAAAAGTAACCGGTACTTCGCAGCGTGTCTCCTCCCAAAAGCGGTAACTTTTCAATCAGACAAACCGAAGCACCGTTCTGCGCGGCGGCAACGGATGCTGCAAGGCCGGCTCCGCCGCCTCCCACCACGATGACCTCAAAGGTCTGCGTCCAGTTTTCCGGTACGGCGGCCGCAACCATTCTCGGCGCCAAGGAAGTCAAAGCCAGCCCCTGCAAAAGCCTACGACGAGAAGTCATTTTCGGTTCCTCAACCAATCGTTGACCACGCCGGCAACTTCCACCGGATTGATGGCATCAAGTTTCTGGTAGATCGACGAGCGATGTGCTTTGACTGCCTGTTCGCTCACTTCCTGTACCTGCGCAATGGTCTTGACGTCAAGTCCTTTTGCCATCAGTTGCGCCACTTCCAGTTCCGTCGGCGTCAGACGCGCCATTAAAGCGTCGAGCTCCTTCTGTTCACGAGCCTGACTTCTGAGCTCTTTCCCGTGCTCAACCGCTTTTTGCACCTTTTCAATCAGACGCTCGGGTTCGGCCGGTTTGACCAAAAAATCAAACGCTCCGTCATGCAGCGCCTGCACAGCCATCTCAATATCTCCGTGTCCGCTCAGAAAGATAACGGGCAGAAGCATTCCCCGGCGGCGGATCTCACAAAACAACTCCAGGCCGCTTTTGCCCGGCATTTTGACGTCCAGCAGGACGCACCCGGGACGCAGATCCGTCGCCTGCTCCAGAAACTGATCGGCACTGTTGTAGGACACCACGTCAAATCCGGCAATTTGCAGAATAAACGTAAGCGATGCGCACACCGAAGGATCATCGTCCACGATGCGAATGAGATCAGGCAGAAGATTTCTCGCCACGGGCGTTCTCCTCTTCAGTTATGGTTGTCATCACCAGCGTCACGGCCAAGCCTCCGTCCTTGGAACGCGAAAATTCCAGATGTCCGTTGTGGTTTTCCGCTATGCCTTTGGCAATTGCCAGGCCCATGCCAAGCCCCTGCGAACTCTGCACTCCTCCGATTCGGCCAAGCTGCCCAAACAGGCTTTCCGGAACGCGAGGTCCGTTATCCGACACGGTCACTCGAACCGTGTGCTCCTCGGTTCTGGCCACAATGAATACCTGAGGAGACGGACCGGCAGCTGCAGCTCGCTCCGCATTGCGCACCAGATTCAGAAGCAACAATTCCAGCGCCACGGGTTCGGCCGAGACACGAATCGTGTTGGGCACGTCCACGACGATGGAGCTCACCGACTTCTGAGCCATGCGGAAGTTTTCCAGCATCGTGCTGACGATGTCCGAGAGTAGGCATTCGGACTTCGTCTGCGGCTCGTGTTTAGCATAGGCCCGCACACGATCCACAATTTGAGCCATTCGATGCGCCTGATCATTGATTGCCGTCAAAGCCTGATCAACGGCTGCCGTGTTGTCGCGACCTGACTTTCGAAGCATTTCCAAGCCGGTAGCGTAGTTGATGATGTTGGTGACCGGCTGCTTCATTTCGTGCGCAAAAAGGCTGGAAAGCTGACTTACGATGGTGTTCCGCTCCAAAAGCTGTAGATACTGCTGCGTACGTTTCATGCGCTCAAGCAATGCTTCTTTCTCTTTCACCGTTTGAACGAGTTCGCGCGTTCTCTGCATCACAAGCCGATCGACGCGAAAGATATGAAACAGCGTAGCCGCAATCAGCGCTGCAATCAGAATGAGTTCTCGGGAATAACGATGCGCGAGCGCCTCGATCGTGAATTCCCGCTGATAGGCGAAGCTTCCCAACGACAAACGCTCCATAAGCCCGGAAATGTTGACCATGTCGTTAACGGTCACCCATTCCCAACTGACTTCCCCCGAATCGTTCTCGGGCATTTGCAAAAGAGCAATCGTCACGGCTTTTGCAAGTTCCGGATCCGTGTGCGGGAAGACAGCGATGACTTCTGCCGGGTACAGATCGGAAGACCGACGGCACGGTTCGTCCGCTTCGTCCTTGCCGTTGATAACTTTGACGGCTCCGGGAGCCACGAGCCCCTGTTGCTCGTAGCGCTCAAGCTGGCAGCGCGTCAAAACACCGACGTCAGCCTGACCGATGAGAACACGGCTGATGACATCGGGATAGTTGTATTCAGTAAATTGAACGGTAGAAAAGAAGTTTTCGGGAGAAAAGCCAGCTTGCGCCAATTCGTCCTGAGCAATCAGCCACCCGTCGAAGCTAGCAGGATTTGTCGCCGTCACACGCTTGTGCCGCATGTCTTGCAGCGAATTGATGCGGGCGTTGTCAGCCCTGGTCACAAAAACGGCCGCTACGCTTCTCGAAGCGTTGTTTACGTCCGAACGTTTGCGAATCACGATGTGCTCGGCGCCGAGCTCCGGCCCACGGATGCCGAAGGTGCCGGCACTGCTGACAAGAAAATCAAGCTTGCTAACTTCTTGAGGCGTCACCGCTGAGTCATTGGCAAATTCAACTGACTCAAACCGATACTGTGGCAATTGCCTCTTAAGGTATTGAACCGTTGCGGCATAGGTATTGATGTAAAACTCCGGCGAAAAAGTGTCTACCAAGCCGATACGCACCACCGGCCGATCGTCGTGAAGCGGGGCGGCAACAGCAACGGCGCAACCGCAGGCTACGCACGCAACCGCAAAGAGCTTCGACCAAAAGTAACGCATGGCACAATCCGGAAAAAAGACGGACACGGACAGAAATCATACGCAAGACACGAATAGAGCCGCCAACCGAAGAGCATAGAAGATCAGAATCGGTGCACAAAAATTGTTTCTGTCCAGAAGCGATCGTTCTTCCTTACAATTCGCACCAACAACACTTCATACCTTTGTTGTCGTCGGACATGATCCGACGGCAGTCGATTCCCGCGCAAGCGGCAAAACCACGAATCTCAATGAAAAATCCCACTCATCTCTATGTTGTCGTGCCCTTGGGGCTTGAAGAGCTGTGCGCCCAGGAACTCGAAGCCATCGGCATCACCGGCCTTCGCGTTCAACGAGGAGCCGTCACGTTCAGCGGCTCGATGCTCATGGCACAGCGTGCTTGCCTCTATTGCCGCACGGCCAGCCGCATTCTGATGCGCGTGGGCGTATCGGACTATCAAGACGAAGAAGACATCTACAACTTTGCCTGCCGCACGAAGTGGGAAAACTGGTTTGGTCCCGACGCAACGATTCGCGTGGACATCAATGCCCGTCGCTCTCCCTTACGCAGCCTGGACTTCACGCTGTTGCGCATCAAGGACGGCATTTGCGATCGTTTCATGCACTTCATGGACCGACGTCCGAGCGTGAACACGGCGCATCCTGAAATCCGCGTGTTTGCTTTTGCCGACGACACGCACTGCACGTTCTATCTTGACTTGTGCGGTGAAGCGCTCTTCAAGCGCGGCTGGCGTACGGACAAGGGCGAAGCGCCACTCAAGGAAAACTTGGCTTCCGGTCTTCTGATGCTTGCAGACTGGAGTGCTGATACGCCGCTCGTGGATCCGTTCTGCGGCTCCGGCACGATTGCCATCGAGGCTGCACTTGCCGCCTGCGGAGTGGCCCCCGGTCTTAAGCGCAAGTTCCTGTTTGAAAACTTTACTGGCTTTGAACGCGACATTTGGCAAGAAGAACTTGAGGAAGCCAAAGCTCGCGTCAATATGCACACAAAAGTGAGAATTGCCGCAAGCGACATCAGCACCATTGTGGTCGGCAAGGCAGAACAGAATGCCCGCCGCGCAGGACTTGGCGCATTGATTGACGACGGACGCCTTACGTTTACCCAGTGCGACGCTCGTCAGGTTACGCCGCCCGCACCGGCCGGTCTCATTGTGGCCAATCCTCCCTACGGTGAACAGTCCAATCCGAAGAGTGCGACGGTAGCGTCCATGATGAAGGATGTGGCCGACAACCTGAAGCACAACTTCTCGGGATGGACGGCACGCTTTCTTACGAGCGACCGCAATCTGCCTCGTCAGATGCGTCTGAAAGAAAGCAAGAAGACGCCGCTATTCAACGGTCCGTTGGAATGCCGTTTCTTTGAATTCAATTTGGTGTCTGGAAGCTTCCGAGACAAGCACTGACGAGGTTTCCTGGAACAATCAGGCCGATCAAGCACTCGATGTTTGGTCGGCTTTTGATTGCAAAACGACTTGAAATTTTCTTGTCAGGTCGTACAATGGTGCCTCTCAAACGAAAGCCTCTCGTCCCCATCGTCTAGAGGCCTAGGACATGACCCTCTCACGGTTAGAACTGGGGTTCGAATCCCCATGGGGACGCCACCTCGAAATCCAAGGTCTGCACTCGCAGACCTTTGTTTTTACCAGAATTTTTTGAAATTCCTTGATTTTCAAGGATTTTTCATCTCCCGTGAACTCCCGATTGCTCCCGAATCAAACAGGTAGAAAACCGAACTCCTCCGATAAAAACCGATTGCTTTTCAGAAAATTGGGGGTAACAATTGGGGGTAACGATTTTTGGGAATTGGGGGTAACTCTCGATGTCGCTTCGCATCAAAAAAATCAAGGGACGCGAGTACTGGTATGTGCGGATTCTTCGCTCCGGCAAGTATTTTGAAAAATGCCTTGGTTCTAAAGAGTCTTTGAAGAAAAGTGACGCCACTTTGAAGATGGCCGATTTCATCCGTGAGGTTGAAGCCGGCACCATTGAGAAGGTCAAGCTGCGCGTTACTTTTGATGAGGTGTGGGAAAAGGCTCTCGATTCAATCGCCGAGATCAAGTGCTGGAAAACTCCCACGACGAAGGTCTCCTGGCGCCTTTCTTTTGGCACCTACGCCAGCCGTGCCTTTGGGTGCAAGCCCGTCAGTGCCATCAACCGCGACGACGTGCTCGCAGTTCTCAAGCCGATCTGGGCGAAGAAGACAGCAACCGCCTCAAAGATTCGCGTTCGACTGGAAACGTTCTTTGACTGGGCGCGTGCCAATGGTTACTACACGAAAGAAAACCCTGCAGCCTGGAAGGGTAACCTTGATCTTTTCCTTCCTCCGAAGACAAAAATTCATCAGGAAGAACACCACGAAGCACCTACACTGGAAGAGCTCCGAAAGGCTGTGCGCTATTGTCTGGCTCATCCGTCGCCAGCCAGTGGGCTGCTTCTTTTTGTGATCGCCACGGTTTCCCGCGTGAGCGAAGCGCGTTTGGCCAAGGCCGAAGAGATTAAAGGTGATGTGTGGGAAATGCCGGCAGAACGCCGAAAGGATGGCAAAGACGAGCCGCACCGCGTTCCGATCTCGAAACTGGCGAGTCTTGCTTTGGCCATGAAAGGTGATGGCAACTATTTGTATAGTGCGAACGAGAGGCAGCCTTTGGCGCTCGATACAGCGCGATTGAAGCTGTGCATGATTTTGGATCGTAAAGTGACGGTACACGGCATCCGCAGCACGTTCAGAGACTGGGCTGCCGTGTCCAACATTGATTTTCTGGCTGCCGAAAAGGCCTTGATGCACTCGGTGGGGAACTCCGTGACTCGAGCATACCTTCGAGAAGATATGCTCGATGCGCGGCGTTCGATCATGGAGAGGTGGGCAGATGAGCTGCTCATTGAAAAGCGCTCGCTTTGATGTTCTTCTCGGTCGCGGCCTGGAAGCGGTCCATTGCCTTGCGGGCTGACTCCTTGAACCACACGTTCTTACGGCCGCGCTTGATCGGCTTGGGAAGCCTGTTGAGTTTGATTTCTTTTCGGATCTTGTCTTCTCCCCATCCGAAAAAATCGCACATATCTCGAATGTCCAGGAATTCTTTTTCATCCATTTCTTTGTCCTTTCGAAAGGTTTGTCAAGGAAACAGAAAGCCGCCCGAAGGCGGCGTCTTGTTTCGCTCACTTGAGTGGTAAGAACGGAGTCGGTGCGCCGCCTGCGGAGTACACGGGAAGCTTGCCATCCCATTTTTCAATGGCGTTGAGCTTGAGCACATCCGGATTGTCTCGAAGCGCCTTGGCCTTGATTGCGATGGCTTCGGCTTCTGCGCGGGCGCGTGTCAGGCGCGCATCCGCTTCGCCTTGCGCGGCTACGCGAAGTTTCTCGGCTTCAGCCTTGGACTGAGCTACCTCGTTTTCACGCAACAGTGCACGCTGGGTGGCTTCGATCTTGGCATTGATGCTGTCCTTAACCTGTTGCGGATAGCTCAAATCACCAGTCCAGGAAAGCTTGATAATGCGAATGCCAACGGGATCAAGCTTCAAACGCAGTTCTTTCGTGACGCTTTCCAAAAGTGTGGTTTTTCCGCCCTGTGTGAGGGCATTGATGTCCATAGTGGAGGCGTGCTTGATGAGAGCGTCCGAGATGTACTGGCGAAGGTTGACTTCAGTGATTTCCTCAATCCCTTTTCGATAGGTTTCGAAGATCAACGCGGCCTTTGCCGGATCAATGTTGTATTCGACGCCTACATTTGCGAACACGTCCATGGCATCGGACGTCTGAAAACTGAATTGTTCGTCGTAGGAACGCAACTGATTGAACGTCGGGAAGGCGTAGAGCTTTTCATTAATGCCGACGATATAGCGTCCAGTACCAACTACCTCATTGTTGACGCCCTTGTCAGCGTATAGGTTGACTCGAACGCCCACGTATCCGGCTTGAATGGTTTGCATAGAAATGGCGAGGAATCCGGCAGTGATCACCGCAGCGGTTCCCAAACCGTATGCGATCAAAGCTCCTTTGCTGGTGAAAGATTTCATGTGAGTTACTCCTTAAGGTTCTTGCTGATAAAGAAACTTGCTGCAGCGACGGCAGGCGTCAGGCAGAGCACTAGCGCGACTCCGATGGCAAAGATGTTGTCCAGAGACAGAAGCCATGGGACCAGCCAGAAGTACAGGCCAAATGCCAACACAATTGCCGTTGCAAACCCTGCATATAGAAGAATTAGTTTCATGGGAGACAGGTATAAAAAGAGCCGCCCGGAGGCGGCTCAAAAATGAGCGATATATTTATAGAGATTTTGCTTTCGGAAAAAGCCAAAAACCACCGTTACGATCAATACGATAGGAGACGCGAAGGTTTGGATAACGTCCAGTCTTTTTGATCAACTCATTGATGTGTTTCATCACACTTCTTTCCATCCAATCGTCTGTAAAGCCAAAATCCTTTGCTTTCACGTGGCATTGAGTTTGACCGTTTTTCACTGACGACTCGATTAAATCGAGGATTAACTCGACAACTGTTCTGCGAACTCCGACGGGCTGATATGGTGCTCTTGATCTAGCTTTGGGCTTGGGGATGCAAGGCACCTCTACTGTCTTAAGATGAAGCTCCGACTTAGAAATTTTCTTCGCTTCGATCAGGTCCTGAATGGTTTCATGCAGCTCTAAAACCTTGGTTTCATCCCAGCTTGTGGCTAGATCAGAAACCAACATCTTGGCGTGCAATTCGATGTATTTAAGTCCGATCATGGTTTTATGAATTGGTTGGCTACCGTCCGCGCAGTGCCCTACGCAGTTGCAGTCTCTCGACGCTTTGCACACATCGCGGACGGCGGACGAAGAGGGTTAGTCGGTTTTGTACGGTTCTGGCAGTTCGGCCCAGGCGATGACGGTGTCGTCGTAGTCCTCGAACCAGCAAAAGCCGTCATCGCGAATCAGACACGAGATTCCGACGCCATACTCGCCGTTACCGATCAAGAAAGTGACAAGCACATTGATGTTCTCTTCGGGGAGAACACCTTCCCACACGCAATTTGGGTCATCGTCGAAAAGATCAAAGAGGTCTGCATGCTTTGCTCGGTCGTAAAGAACGGCCTTGACAGGATGCCACACGGTTTTGGTCTCGCTCATGGCTCACTCCCACGATTTGAAACGGATTTTTCCGTCCATCAGGTAGTAATAGCCACCTCCTTGCGGGTCGTCCACTTGCCACCGTTTGCCGTCCCAGTAACCTGCGGCTCTGACACACGGTTCTGTATGCTCGCCATCGCTAAAGACTTCAACTCGATACACCCCAACTTTCGGAGGCGTTATTTCCGAGAAGTCGTTCCAACCATCTGGGTTGTACTCTGGCATTGCTTCAATCTCGTGTTCATACAGCAGCATGGAAAAACGATTCACAAGCTCGGCTCGTCCTGACATAAACCCGAAGAAGATTCTGTAATCGGCATCGGTTGTTCCGATACCTCTGATGTCTTGGAGTTCGTTTTGGAGACGGTGAGAAAAATCGCCGTTGCTGATCGCGTCGAGATGCTTTTGCAAAGCACTGTCTTTTAATCGGTATGTCATGCTTGCTCCTCCTCAGCGATGCGCTTAAGTTGCCGCTCGATCTTGAAATTCGACTCGTAGTCGAAATACTCTGCATTTTCTTGGTCCTTTCGGACAAGGTAGACGAGCTGGTCAATCATGATCTTCACGTCAGCGAGCTCTTCTATCGCGCTCATGTAGTTATCGTGGTGCTTAATCTCAACAATCAGCTCGGCCATTTCTTTGATGGTCTTTTCGGCTTGAGCGTCGAAGCCGTAGTGATCGGCGATCTGTTTGAGCCGCGGATCAATCTCGAATCTTTTTGTCATGTATGAAAAAGGCCGCATTGCTGCGGCCGCTCCTTAGTTGGTTCCTTGTGCGTAAGCTTTGACCCAAGCCTCATCTACTGGCGGATGGGCATCAACTGGTTGTTCCGGAATGGAAGGTTCCGGATCCGCAACCGGTACTTCCTCTGTGGTGGCCGCAGTCGCCTCTTCCGCCTTGGCCTTGCGTTCCTTGAGCTTGTCCTTGAGGCTCTTCTTGCCTGAGGTATCAGTTGCAAGTGCTGGCTTTTCTTCCGGCTCGAACCAATCGTCGGCCGAACTCATGCCGTCCTTGATTGAGGCATAGACGTTGCGCAGACGGATGATCTGTGCCGGCTTGATCGCTTCGGCGCGGCACTGGCAGAACTTCTCGATGCGAGCCTTGGAAACACCGATCGCCTCGAAGGCGCCTACAAGCTTTTGGATGCCTTCCGGAGTGACGTCGCAGTGAGCCTTGAGCGTCATCATGCACTGACTGACGGCGGCCTCGATCACGTCTCCAGGGATCACCGATAGGATGCACGCGCGCAGTCGTCGGGCACCTTGGTTCGCCACGAGCTCGTAGATGTCGCGCGGGTCTTCAAGCTTGTAGCTGCCTTTTTTGTACATTGGTTTATAGGCGGTTACCATTATGGAGACAAGGAAAGTGGCGGATGTGCGGCACACTGAAGGTCACTTCGCGGCGCGTGTTTGTTTCTACGTCCCATGCAAACGCCTGAACCTCGGACTTGCCGCTGTGGTTACTCAACTCGCGGATACCGAACTGCATATTGCCCCATTGCTGTGCGATTGCCTCAGCGAGGCGGATGCTCGGTCCCTGGATGTCGGAGCCGCCACGCGAGTAGGCGTAGATTGCGGTTTCCGCCAATTGCGGGCGGCAGCAGGCGTTGAGGATTCGATCCATCGACTGGCGCTGATCGCGCGGATTCATGCGGGCAATCACAAGCGCAGCCTGAACTTCTGCCACGGCGCGAGCGCTGTCGGTGGTTTGCGTTGTCGGCGTTGCGGCGTTGACGGTTGAGGGAGTGCCGAAAGGATTGAGGCTTGCTACAACTTCGTTTGTCATTTTCTAACTACTCCGATTTGAGCTTGAGAAGGAAGCGTTCCCTCAATTACTCTATATGCTAAATTGTGAGAAATAATGGTTGA
>OHAO01001516.1_pt1 | contig 15988 bp, 14 predicted proteins | sample 1577151 | NCBI WGS metagenome assembly OHAO01 (sample SAMEA3541585, study PRJEB24748) | human gut metagenome | biome: human gut; feature: human-associated habitat; material: faeces | place: China | collected 2012 | reverse complement strand
CATGAGCTTATTGGCAATTTCCTCGAGAGGTTTTTCGTAAGCGATTGCCCTGGCTACATGCCGGCTTGGTAGCTTTTTTTCCTACGAGTACAAAACAAACGGCGCGGCCGCTCATGAAAAATTTTTCACGGGCGGCCGCGCCGTTTCGCGTTCAAGAGTCTTTTTTCACGTCGACAACATGGGTCCTCGGCTCGCCGCGCGTCCAGGCGCGCAGGTTGTCCCCGGCGATGCGCACGATGCGGTTCAGCGTTTCGGGCAGATAAAAGAATCCGGCCACGTGCGGCGTGATGATGACGTTGTCGAAACTCCACAGCTCGTCGTCGGCAGGCAGCGGTTCCGGCTCCGTCACGTCCAGAGCCGCGCCGCCGAGATGCCTGGCGCGCAGCGCCTTTCTCAGCGCCTTCGGGTCGACGGCGCTGCCGCGGCCGACGTTGATGAGGAAAGCGCCCTTTTTCATCAGGCCGAGGCGGCGCTCGTCCATGAGGTGTTCCGTCGCGGCGCCGCCGGGCAGAACCATGGCGACGATGTCGGCGCGGGGCAGCAGGGAGTCGAGCTCGTCGATGGCGTGCAGTTCGTCGAGATAATCCGGCTTCTCGCCGACGCGGCGGCGCACGCCGATGACGTGAGCGCCCAGCGCGTGCGCCTTGCGCGCGTAAGAGCCGTCGATGTCGCCCAGCCCGAGGACGAGGATCGTCGCCCCTTCCACGGAGATGATCTTGCCGCGCGCGCTCCACTCGCGCCGCGCCTGATTGAGCGCGTACTGCCCGAGGCGGCGCACCAGCGCGAACGTCAGCGCCAGCATGTGCTCCGACACGGTCAACCCGTAAGCGCCCGAAGCGCTGGTGAGCCGGCAGCCCGGGGGAAGCGCGCCGGGGGATGCGTAGGGATCGGCGCCGGCGGAATTGAGCTGCAGCCACTCGAGCTTCGGCGCGTCTTTGGCCAGCTCCGGCGGCAGGTTGCCGATGACGACGTTCACGTTTTCCAGATCGGCGGCGCTCAGACCGCTCTCTTTATAGACGAACCGGCAGTCGAAATTTCCGCCCTCGGCCTGCTCCTCCAACCACGTCTTGTGTTCTTCCGTGACGGGCATCACGGTCACGAGAATCTTTTTCGTTGTCCTGCTCATTTTGGCCACTCCTTTTATTTGTGCGTGCCGTTTTTCATTTTGCGGAGACCGCTGCGGCAGCGGCTTTTCTTCCGCACGCCGAAAACGCCTGCCGACGTTTCAGGATCATTTTAGCAGGAGCTCCCCGCAAAAAGAAGCGCCGCTCAAAAGACGGACGGGATGCAAAATCCCCCACGCCATGAAGCCTGATCCATGTGTTATAGTGACGATATCATCACAGCGGCCATAGGTCGCGATCTTGCAAATGAGGTGATCCCGATGAAAAAACTGATGATGGTCCTGCTGGCGCTGGTGCTCGTCGCCACCGGCGCCGCCGCGTGGAAATGGGAATCCGTCGTCGGCTGGCTGCACACGAGCCGCGCGCGCGTAGACGCCACCGCCGCGGAAAAAGACGTGCTCGGCACGACCGCCAAAAACGGCAAGAAGATTCTCGTCGCGTATTTCTCCTGGGGCGGCAACACGCGCGCGGCAGCCCGCGCCATTCATGAAAAAATCGGCGGCGACATCTTCGAGATCCGCACCGAAACGCCCTACCCCGCCGGTTACAGCGACACCGTGGCTCAGGCCAAAAAGGAAAAAGCCGAAAACATCCATCCCCCGCTGACCGCCTCCGTGCCCGGCATCGGAGACTACGACCTGATCCTGCTGGGCTATCCGATCTGGTGGTTCGTGGAACCGATGCCCATCCGCTCCTTCCTCGACGCCCACAACCTCGACGGCAAAACCATCCTGCCCTTTGCCACCAGCGGCGGCAGTTCGATCCAGAAGAGCGTCGAGAGCCTGCGGGCGTCAGCCCCCAAAGCCGACATCCGCGACGGCCATCTCTGCAACGTGACAAGCTCCATTGACGCCTGGCTCGGAGACGTCGAAGCGATGGCCGGCCGGCGGTAATCACACAGGTCAAGCCCGGAGGCTCATCGAGCACCCCGTCAGCCGTGCACCTCTCACAGGCTGCCTCTTTGGTGCGTCCTGCCGCGTTTGCGTAATCCCCGCGGCGCCCAAAATGACGATTGCATATTCGTACTTCAGATTCGCGTACTTCTCGTAAATCATCAGGCTGCTTTTACCTTTCAACTACCCCATCACCTGCGATATGCTTATTTGGGCGGAACGCTCAGCAACATGTGAACGTGATCTTTGCATGTTTCCGCTCCAATATTTCAATTTCTTTGCACGCGCACAGTTTTCTCAGCATCAAAAATAAAGGAGCGACAGCAGTATGATCTTGCTGTCGCTCCTTTATATATCTCGTTTTATTCTGCGAGCTCCTCTTCCTGCTCTTTGCAAATAGTCTCTTCTATATTAAACAGCGGAAGTTCAAGAATCGATATCTTTTCTTTATTTAGAAAATTCTCTGCGCCATCGTTATCATGGAAGAACAAAAAACGTTCGTCAGAAGCTTCATCGCCGAGTTCGTAGATCAATGAGATTTCAAAACTCAAGGATTGCTCTTGACCAAAATCGATGTTATACTGCTCTGTTTTGCCGTCGACGTAGCGGCAGACTGCTTCCTCAGATAATAATGCGTCACTTGTACCGTCATCTTTCTCGACGTAACTGGCCATCACTTCGCACAGATTTGGAGAGATAAGTTTTTCCGGTATTTTCCCTTCGATCTCTTTGTAATACGTGTAGTCACTCAATGACTCGTAGATGACTGGCGGAACCTCGCCTTCGTCGACAGACGAATCCCAGGTACATGAGCTAGGCGCACTACACCCATCGTCAAGTAAAACAATTCTATCAACATTGTTTGTGTTGATCAAAAGAACTTTGTTATTCATGCAAGGGATGACAAGATATCCGTGTCCGAGCCAACTATAAACCATGCTTCGCGTGGTTCCGGTAATCGGATACCAAAGATATTTCTCGGAAGATGAGGGGAGAATTCCCATATGCCCCCAGAACCCGTTTTCCGCTAATTCATCTCCTGCGCTGCAACGGTCAAGGGACGCTTTCCACCTTGCTATTTGAGGTGGGAAATAATTCGTCCCCAGGAGGCTCCGCACGCCTGTGCGCAAGGCATAGGCAAGGTCGCGAAGTTCAGAGATCTCAGCTTTTGCGCCGGCTTCAATTTCTTTCAGTCGTGCCGTCGATACTCCCGTACGTTCGGCCAGCTGCTTCTCGTCAACTCGAAGAAGCTGCTTCAGGAGTCGGGTTTGATTGAATCGATTCGGGCTGTTTCCCATTAACATATCTGCGGAGATTTTCAAACCGTCAAGAACCTTTGTAATATGTTTTTCGTAATTCGTCTCGTTCGTAATGCCTGCGGACAAAAGCTTGTCCAAAGTCGGGCGCGATATGCCCGCGGCCTTGCAGAAACCAGCTTTCGTAAAACCACGTTCAAGCAATATCGATTCGAGTTTCGCTCCGACAGCGCTGCGCATATCAAACAAATCTGCTATCTCATACATTTTATCAGCCTCCTTTTGGGCCCAAGTATAACCCGGCTCTCAAGATACGTCAATAAATATTTTACGTTTTTACATCAAAATATTTACATCAGCCAATCGTCAAAGTCACTGCAATGTAAATATCGAGCCATCGTTGCATTTAATCTGAAAGCTTCGGTGTGCATTAAGTCTGATGCGATTTCTCTGACGTGTTTTTAAAGGGATGGGGACTGAGAAAGCGTTTGACGTTGTCGGATCGCAAAAACGTCGAAAAATGTCTGGCGCAAGGCGCTTCTTTCGCGAAAATCGGACGGCGCCTCGATTCATGCCCCAGCCCAACCTCCTGCGCGAAAACATCCTGCAGCTCCCCGTCTGGTATATCTAGCGTTGCGGAACAGTTTTTCAAGTCGGCATTCTTCAACAAATACAGAAAAAGCGCATGGCTGAAGGATTTTCCGCTCTTCAAGCCATGCGCTTCTCTCGTCAGTCTGTAAATCTCAATAAATATCCGTCAGGATCCTGAACCAAAAACTCTTTCTGAACGATCTCTTCCGTCCCGTTTCTGTAGCGACTGGTCGACAATCTTCTAAACGGCTCGATCCCCGCAGTTATCACTCTATCGTAAAGCTCTTCCACATTGGAAACGGACATCTCAAAGTTTACGCCTCTGCCAAAAGGATACTCCAGGACGCCCGTGTTCCAGCTGCCGTTGTCCTGTTCAAACATCAACTGGTTTTCCCCAAAAGACAAAAAGACGAATTTATCTTCAGGGCGCTCATACTCAATGTTGAATCGCAGCACTTGCGCATAGAACTTCTTCGTCCTTTCGATATCCCTAACGGTCAACTCAGGAATTAAAGAATTGAATTTCATATCTCATGCATCACCCTAAAAGCCTCAAATTCATCCATAAAAGCCTTTCAGCACAAATGCTGGGAGGCTTTTTAAGAAGCAGTATTTAGACCGTTATTCCCACTCCACCGTCGCCGGCGGTTTGCTGGTGACGTCGTAGACGACGCGGTTGACGCCGCGGACTTCGTTGCAGATTCTTGTGGAGACGCGGGCCAGCACTTCGTGGGGCATGCGGTACCACTCGGCGGTCATGCCGTCGCGGCTGGTGATGGCGCGCAGGGCGCAGACGCGGGCGTAGGTGCGCTCGTCGCCCATGACGCCGACGGTGTAGACGGGCAGCAGCACGGCGAAGGCCTGCCAGATCTCGTCGTACAGTCCGGCTTTGTTGATCTCTTCCAGATAGATCTTGTCGGCGGCGCGCAGGATCTCGAGTTTTTTCCTGGTAATATCGCCGAGGCAGCGCACGGCCAGGCCGGGGCCGGGAAAGGGATGGCGGCGCACGATGTTTTCGGGCACGCCGAGCAGGCGGCCGACGGCGCGGCCTTCGTCCTTGAACAGTTCGCGCAGGGGTTCGAGCAGCGACAGGTTCATGTCCTTGGGCAGACCGCCGACGTTGTGATGGCTCTTGATAACGGCGGCGCCTTTGCGCTGGCCGCTCTCGATCACGTCGGGGTAGAGCGTGCCCTGAAGGAGCCAGCGGGCGCCTTTGATCTTGCGGGCTTCTTCCTCGAAGATGCGGATGAAGGTTTCGCCGATGATCTTGCGCTTCTTCTCGGGGTCGATGACGCCGGCCAGTCCTTTGACGAACTTCTCGCTGGCGTCGACGTAGGCGACGTTGAGTTTCATCTGTCGGTAGCTGGCGAGCACTTCTTCGGCTTCGCCGGCGCGGAGCAGGCCGTTGTTGACGAAGATGCACTGCAGGCGGTCGCCGATGGCGGCGGCGGTCAGCGCGGCGGCCACGGAGGAATCGACGCCGCCGGAGAGGCCGCAGATGACTTTGTCCTCGCCGACTGTGGCGCGGATCTCGTCTTTCATTTTCTCGGCCCAGTCGCCGAGGTCCCAGTCGCCCTTGCATCCGCAGATCTTGAACAGGAAGTTGCCGAGCAGTTCCGCGCCTTTTTCGGTGTGCGAGACTTCGGGATGGAACTGTACGGCGGTGATGTGGTCGTCGGGCGTGCGCATGCCGGCGACGACGCCGTCTTCGGATACGGCGGTGGGGACAAAACCGGCGGGGACTTTTTCCACGTCGTCGCCGTGGCTCATCCACACCTGCGAGCGTTCGGGCACGCCGGCGAAGAACGGGCATTTCCCGTCCGTGACGACGAGCGTTGCGCGGCCGTATTCCCGGGCGGCGGAGCGGCGCACGGTCCCGCCGTACTGGAGCGCGGCCAGCTGCATGCCGTAGCAGATGCCGAGGATAGGCAGCCTGAGGTCGAAAAATCCCTCGGCCAGACGGGGCGAATCGGGTTCGAGCACGCTGCGCGGCCCGCCGGAGACGATCAGGCCGGTGGGCGTGCGCGACATGATCTGCTCGATCGTCGCGTCCCAGGGCAGGATCTCGCTGTGCACTTTCATTTCGCGCACGCGGCGGGCGATGAGCTGGGTGTACTGCGAGCCGCAGTCGAGAATGACGATGTTGTCCATGAAGAACTCCTTTCGCGAATCGGGAAAAGTTGGCGTTCGATTTATTATATCAAGGGACGGGTTCTCCGGCGTTTGCATAAACGCGGAGGCCCCGTTTCGTTTAATTCGAAAAGGACCGGGAAGAACGCGCTACTCTTCCGCGGCGTTCAGCGCTTCCTGGATCTGCTGTTTCTTTTTGGCGCTGCGGCGACGGCCGCCGCGGTGGCCGCGGCGTTTTTTCTTCTTCGCTCCGGCGTTCCCGTCCTTCTTTTCGGGCGGAGTTTTCTGAGCGGGAGGCGTTTTTTTGCGGACGCGGCGGCGCTTTTCGAAGCGCACGCGGTCGCTGGGGACGAGGCGCACTTCCGCTTCCGGCAGGTCGACGGCGGTGTTGTCCATTTCGAGGATGCGGTCTTCGAAGCCGAAGACGGTAGGGTCGATCTCTTCGATGGCCTGTTCCACTTTGTCCATACCGTTGAACTTGTACTCGTCGGGCAGCGAGTTGTTATAGCGTTTGACGCGCAGCAGGGCCTGCAAAAAGTTCTTTTCGTACTTCTGGAACAGCTCGGCGGCGATCAAGCCGTCGGGGTGGACGTACTCTTCGCCGCTGCCGGCGCCGCGAAAGAACAGATCGGCCATTTCCAGATTCTGGTCGATCTCCATCTCGCCGTACCACACGTCGGCGAGGATGCGCTTGAACATTTCCTTGCGCCCGGGAGCCAGCAGGCCGAGGCTGGAATCGATCTGGCGCACGGCGTCGCGAATCTCTTCGAGCACGGTCTTGGCGCGGAGCTGGGGCAGCGAGTAGCGGGCGACGATATCGGCTTCGTTTTCGACGGTGCTGCGTTTTTTGAGGATGGCGCCGAAGTCGGGGCACAGCTCGATCGTGGCCTTTTCGTCGCCGGTGCGCTCGAGCGCCTTGAACATCTCGCCGGTGTCGACGCCGCGGGATTCCACGGGCGAATCGGCGAGCCAGCTGACGAAACCTTCGTCGAACAGGCCCTTGCGCCCGGCGCGTCCGGCCATCTGGCTGAAGCTGGTCTTGGTGAGGGGCCGGCGGTCGAAATACTTGACCGTCTGGGCGAAGACGACGGTCTCGGCCGGCAGGTTGACGCCAAGCGCCAGCGCGTCGGTACCGACGACTACGTCGATGATGCGCTCGCGGTAGGCGCGCTCGACGAGCAGTTTTTCCTTGGGCAGCAGGCGGCCGTAATAGACGCCGACGCCTTTGTAAAGGTGCTTCTGCACGACGTTCACTTCGAGGATCCACGCCAGGTCGCGCAGACGGGCTTTGCGGTCCTTGTCGATGTCCATGCGCTGCGCGGCGATCAGGTCGGCGACCTGATGCACGCCTTTCTGCGAAAAGGCAAAGACTAAGGCGTCGTGGATCTCGCGGGCGCTGAGGGCGTGGCTGAGATAGGTCAGCCTGGTAGTACGCTCCTTGAGCAGATACAGTTCGAAATCGCGCTCCATGACGCGTTCGAGGTAGCCGCGGATCTCTTCCGGCTGGCCGAAGGTGGCCGACATGACGAGGATGGGGACGGCGGGATGGGTCTTGCGCAGGCCGTCGATGTAGGCGCGGCTGCGCTCGTTTTCGCTGAAAATGTAATGGAACTCGTCGATGATCAGGCGGATGCGGTCGCAGCCGGCGTATTTGAGGTCGTAGATCTCCTGCGTACAGCAGATCACGGGCGCGCCGTCGTTCTTTTTGAAGTCGCCGGTCTCCAGCCCGACGTCGAAGCCCATCTTGAGCAGATCCATGTAGCGTTCGTTGCTGAGGGCCTTGATGGGCGCGGTGAAGATGACGCGGTCGCAGCCGCTGCGGTCGGTGAGCGGCCTCCCTCCGCCGTCGACGAGGCCGGCCCACAGGTAGGCCACCATGGTCTTCCCCGCCCCGGTCGGAGCCGACAGCACGGCGCTCAGGGGAGTCCCGTCCGTCCCCGTCAGTTTTTCCCAGGCTTCCAGCTGCCACGGATAGAAGGGATATTTCATATTTTATTTTCTTGAAATATACATTTCAACTTAAATCTCCGGGATTACGACGATATTTTTTTAAGGCTGCTAAAGGAACTGTATAGTCCAAATTAAATGTTATATACTCTGTTTCTTTTTCCCCTATCGCAAAAATAATATATCCCAGCATGTTCTTATCCGTTGGGAATTCAAAAACTGAGGTCCAACCAAAGTCACTTGAGTTATAAAAATCTGCACGATTTAACGTTGTAGTCACTTCTCCCTTAGGAGGAATGAGTAATGGAGGCAATGTTGCATTAGGATTTTCATGATTACGGTTTGCTGATGATAATGGCGCGCCATAATATGATCCCACGGTTATTGCTGATTTATTCAAATCAATAAAAAGTAATTTAGATGTTTTATTGCTTATTCTCATTGCTATTCCATCAATACCGCCTAAGTACGCTTCGCCTCTGAAGCCCATACCGTTAGCGTAAAATATAAAATCCCCCTGTCCGCTAAAAGCATGATTGATCGTGCGACGGATATCAGATGATGTAAAACCTTGCCACGCAATTACCGGGAAGGCATCAACTTTCATTATTTCGTTTTCATAATTCAAATTTAATGTTCCGCCCTGCACTCTCGCCAAAGCAAGAACGTCAAGCTTCCCTTTTTTCAGATCTGAAAAAAATGCTTTTTTTACCTCTATTCTTTTTGCACTCGCTTCATTTCCTTTAAAAGCGATTAAAAAGACACAAAATAACAGCGTAATAGTTATCTTTTTAAACATATCAACCCCTCCAGACTATATGTGCTCATCAGTAGGATTTGGCGAAGATGGCCAGATGCGCGCCTTCTTTGCCGGTGTAAACGCATTTTCCGGTGCGGTCTTTTTCGGCGAGGGGATAGCAGCGCACGGTGGCCTGAGTTTCTTCTTTGATCCTCTTTTCGTCTTCCTTGCCGCCGGCGAAGAAGCATTTGACCCAGCCGCCCTTTTCGAGCCGCGCTTTCAGCTCGTCGTAGCTGCTTGCCTCGTACGTGTTGGCGTCGCGGAAGGCGCAGGCTTTTTCGTAGAGGCTCTTCTGAATGTCTTCGAGGATCGCGGCCACGCGCTCGGCCAGCGTTTCCCATTTCAGATCTTCCTTGACGCCGGTGTCGCGGCGCACGGCGCGCACGGTTCCGGCGGCGGCGTCCTTTTCGCCCAGTTCGAGGCGCAGCGGCACGCCTTTCTGCAAATGATAGAAGAAGCGGTCGGCGGGGCGCATGTGGTTCTGCTCGTCCACGCGCACGGTCAGCGGCCCGAGCACGGAATTGAGCCGATTGGCCAGCTCGTGGGCCTTGGCGTCGAGTTCGGCGAACGTCGCGTCGTCCTTGGAGATCGGCAGGATCACGGCCTTGACGGGCGCGACGCGGGGCGGCAGGATCAGGCCGTCGTTGTCGGAGTGGGTCATGATGATGGCGCCGATCATGCGGGTGGAAACGCCCCAGCTGGTGGTCCAGGCGTACTGCATGGCGCCGTTCTGGTCCTGGAACTGAATGTTGAACGCCTTGGCGAAGTTCTGGCCGAGGAAGTGGCTGGTGCCGGCCTGCAGGGCCTTGGTGTCGCTGACCATGGTCTCGCAGGTATAGGTGTCGAGCGCGCCGGGGAAGCGTTCGCCCTCGGACTTGACGCCCTCGACGACGGGCAGCGCCATGTCTTCCTTCATGATTTTGGCGTAGACGTTGAGCATCTTCACGGTCTCTTCCTCGGCTTCGGCGGCCGTGGCGTGGGCCGTGTGACCTTCCTGCCAGAGGAACTCGGAGGTGCGCAGGAACAGGCGGGGGCGCTTTTCCCAGCGCAGCACGTTGGCCCACTGGTTGATCAGCAGGGGCAGATCGCGCCACGACTGCACCCACTTGCTGTACATCGCGCCGATGACCGTCTCGGACGTGGGGCGGATGACGAGCGGCTCTTCCAGCTCTTCGCCGCCGGCGTGAGTGACGACCGCGCACTCGGGGGCGAAGCCCTCGACGTGCTCGGCTTCCTTCCGCAAAAACGACGAAGGGATCAGCAGCGGGAAATAGGCGTTGACATGCCCCGTTTCCTTGAAGGCCTTGTCGAACTTGGCCTGCAGGTCCTCCCAGATCGCGTAGCCCGTGGGGCGTACGACCATGCAGCCGCGCACGGGCGCGTAGTCGGCCAGCTCGGCGGCCTTGATGATGTCCAGATACCACTGTGAATAATCCTGTTCTCTCGGGGTGATGTTGCGTGCCATTGCGCTCTTGTCCTCCTGCGTGGAATCAAAAGTCAAAACAAAATCCACCGCGGCGGAGCGGAAAAGCGGCGAAAAACGAAAAAATCTTTTTCATCCGTTTATTTTTTCGCCGCTTCTCTGTTTTCTCCGCGGTGGTCTTCGTTCTCTCACTTAAAACAGATGGAACACGTCCCAGTTGGGGACGCCGATGCTGACGCCGAAGCGCCATTCTTTACGATCAGTGTAGACGGCGTACAGTTTGCCGTCGATGAGGCGGCGCGGCGCGCAGAGCGCGACGCCGACTTCCCATGGCTGGGCGATCTCCGCACCGTCGCTGCCCCAGGCGTACCCTTGGCCGCCGAAGATCTCGGCGATGACGTTGCCGAAGATGGTCTGCGACAGCGGATAACGCAGCTTGGCGCGCCACCAGGCGAAGCGCTCGGCTTCGATGGGGTGTTCCGCCAGACTGTACAGTTCTTCGCGGGCGCCAAGATAAGCGCTGAACAGGCGCTTCTCGTCCATGTCGCCTTCCATGAAGCCGCCCTGAAGCTCGGCCACAAGCCTTGGACTGATGCGGCGGCGCCCTGTGAGAGTCGCGCGCATCAGCATGGTTCCCGTCTCGGAAGGCCACATGGAGCGGGCGTTCAGCAGCCAGCCATTGACCGGATCGTCAGGATTGTCCATCAGGTTGAGCGTCGCTTCGAGGAAAGGCGCGGCGTAGTTGGCGCTCTCGCCTCCTTCCACGCGGCGCACGGCCGTCGCCGACACGCCGGCGGAAAGGCGCAGGCGGTCGTGCAGCGTAAAGTGGCGCTGCACGTCGAAGTTATAGCGCTCCCATTCCAGCGGAGATCCGGACGCGTCGATCCTGAAATGAGACGCCGACAGGCCCGCCTCCCAAAAGGAGCTGCGCGACACATCCATATCCCAGAAGTAGTTGAAATTCGCGCCCCAGCGCTCGCCAAGGTAAAAACTCGACTGCAGCGTGTCGCCGGGCGAGAACAGGTCGTAGCGCCGGCTGCCGATCACCAACCAGCCCATGTCGCTGTAGGTGCTGGCATAGCCGCCCAGCGAATAACGGTGCGCCGGGAAACGCTGCACCTTGAGCAGCACGATGACGCCGCGCTCGGTATCCAGCAGATCGTAATCGACGCTGCGAACGTCCTCGCGCTTGGCAATATTGGCGCTGGCAGCGACGATCTCCTTCATGGGAACAGGGCGTCCCAGCCAAACCTTGAGCAGCTCCCGCTCTATTTCCTTGCCCATCTTTTCGGGCACGCCCACGACGTGCACGCCCATCACGCGAGGCGGCTCGGGCGGCACCGGCTCCTTTTCCTTCACGGGGCGCCGCGGCGCTTTCTTCAGCAGCGCGCGGATCTGCGGCAAAGCCTTGACGGCAGCGTCGCGCCCCTGCTGGATAATCTCGGCGGCAGGCGAAGCGCCGAGGATGGGATACTCCTTCACGCCGGGGCTGATCACCAGATCGGCCAGCGTCGCCTCGCGGCGCACGTTCTGCATGGTGAGGATGGTGATGGACTGGCTGACCACGTCGAACACGCTGCTCAGCTTCTCGCGCGGCGCCAGCTCGCTGGTGAGGTTGACGGCGATCACGGGATAGCCGGGGAACAGCTCTTTGGCCGTTTCCACAGGCATGTTGGAGACCATGCCGCCGTCGACGAGCAGGCGGCCGTTGATCTCCCACGGATCGAACACGCCGGGAATGGACATGGACGCGCGCACGGCCGAGGCCAAAGAGCCGCGGCGCAGCACCACTTTCTCGCCGCTGACCAGATCGGTGGCGACAGCCGCAAACGGGATGGGCAGACGGCGGAAATCGGTCACGGTCACGTGGGAAAGCAGCTGAGCGATGTACTCGAGCACACTCGTGCCGGCGACGAACCCCAGCGGCCCCGCCACTTTGTTGTGAACGTCGGTGTAGATTTCCGGCCGGATCATGCTGATGTCGCGCGTAGCTTTGTCGGACAAATTGAAATAATTGCCGCCGCTCGCCGTAACCAGCTCGCCGAGATTGACGTCCATGACAATCCGCTCCAACTCCTCGGACGTTCTGCCGCTGGCATAGAGACTGCCGACGATGGCCCCCATGCTGGTGCCGACGATGCCGGCGATGCCAACGCCTTCCTTTTCCAGTTCCCGAAGCACGCCGATGTGGGCGTACCCCTTGATGCCGCCGCCGGACAGCGCCAGGACCACGTACGGTTTGTCTTCCGCGCCGGCCGGCACCGCGCAGAACGCCAGCGCCGTCAGCAGCCACCGCCATATTTTCTTCATGCCTCAGCGCCTCCTCGCGGGATCATGGTCCATCACTCTTCGCCATTTTTACGAAAAATTCGACTTCCGGGCAGCGGATTTGTTTCTACCGACCGGTTAGAAACATGATCGAAGATATTTGTTTATTTTAGACGAGCCAACGCCGCTTGGCAAGCTTTTGCCGCGATTTCCGCGCGCCGGCCGCATGTATTCTGCATGTTCGAAAAAGTTCTTTTATTTCACGGCTGTCATTTAGCGGTAAAATAGGTTCGCTTTAACCGGGGCCTTTGGCGTCCGGTCCATTTTTTCGAGGTGATACGATGAACGAAAACAATTCAACGGTGCGGCGCTATCTGCCAATGACGCTTGTGCTGCTGATCTGGGGTTTTATGAACGTACCGGCCACTTATGCGCTGCGTGAGATGCCGCCGCTGGAGTTGCTGCTTTTGCGCACGGCTATCGCCGTCGTCATCCTTGCTCCCCTGGCGTACGGTCGTGAGCGGCGTTTGCTGCCGGACCGCGGCGATCTGACAATCGCCGTGTTGATGGGCATTTCCGGGGTGCTGATCAACAACCTTTGTTTCTTCTACGCGATCAAGTTCACGTCGCTGACAAATATCGCCATCATTTTCGCCACGTCGCCGCTGATCACGACCATCCTGGCCGCCGTTTTCCTCGGCGAAAGGCTGACGCTGCGGCGAGCCTGCGGCATCATTCTGGCGCTGAGCGGAGCGGTCTGTCTGCTCTGCAAGGGGGATCTGTCGCTGCTGGCCAATCTGTCGCTGAACAAGGGCGATCTGATGGAATTTTGCGCCTCTTTCTGCTGCTCGGTAATGACCGTGCTGGGCAAAAAGATCACAAAATCCTCGCCGATCGTGGTGACACTGTGCAACATGGTCGCGTCCTGCGTGCTGACGGCGGCGCTCATCGCCGTCGTTGGGCAGCCGATGAACCTGGCGCTGTCGGGGCGCGCCCTGGCCGGCACGCTGTACATCGGCATTCTCGGTTCGGGCTGCGCGTACGTGCTTCAGCAAACATCAATCCAGCGCATCGGCGCGGGCGCGACGGGAGCGTTCCTCAACGGTTCGCCGGTCGTCAGCATTTTCGCCGCCATGGTCTTTATGGGAGAATCGCTCTCCATGATTCAGGCCGTCTGCGCCGCCGTGATCTTCGCGGGAATTTTCCTCAACGCCGGCGGAGAGAGAAAATCTGGCAGCGTCGATTCGCAGACGAAAAGTCCAGACAGCGCCCCGTAAGTTTGGCTCCTTCCGACGCGCGCCCTATACCGCCGCCTCCACGCTCCCCCGTTCTTGCAAGACGTCGATCGGAAACGGAGTGCCGCTCCGCAAGCTTCCGGAGAAAACGTCTCGCCTCTTGATTCTGCTGCGTCGTTCGGAGCATTATTTGCCATTCTGGGGAAATATAGTAAAATGTCGTCGTGGTATCCGAAAGAATGCCACAAATTTATAAAGAGGAGCTGTGATTCAAGATGAAAAAAATGATCCTTCTCATTCTTCTGATTGCCGCGTGTGTGCTGGGATATTACTATTACAAGGGGACAGGCCCATTCGAGAAAGCGCCTGACGGAAACGTACAGATTAATCAGGAAGTCAAGGACAAGGCGACTGAGATCAAGGACAAGGTTGTCGAAAAAGCCGAAGAAGTCAAGGAGAAAGCCGGCGAGATGAAGGATAAAGTCGTCGAGAAAGCCGAAGAAGTCAAGGAGAAAGCCGCGGAACTCACCGACAAAGCAGTCGAAAAAGCCGGGGAAATAAAGGATAAAGTGATGGATTCCATGGCCGACAAAAAAGAGGAATCCGCTCCTGCCGCAAAGTAATACTGTTTTCAATTAGAAATTTAATTGAAAAATGTCGCGCCTCCATGTAACTGCGTCGCATAGAAACATGCGCGACGCGATTTCATGCAGTTTTCGGTGCGCCTTCGACGCTATAAAATAACAGAAAACCTTCGGCCTTTTTAACGGAGGCCGGTGTAAATGCGCAATAAAGAAGAGCCTGTCTCGATTCCTCAGAAAACAATGAGGAAAAAGAGACAGGCTCTTTTAATACCGATTTCAATCGAAAACCAGTATAACATGTTATCATGACTGTCAGTCTATGTTCGAGGTGATGAAAAATGCCCGCGAAATATGAGATTTCCCAAGAACAAAAAGCAGAAATTGAACAGGCGCGCAAGAAGAACCAACATAAGAGAATCGAATTGAAGCTGAAAGTTCCCAGCCTTCGCGCCGAGGGCAAAAGCCTGAAAGAAATCAGCGAAATTACAGATTACAACTCCATGTACGTCAGCAAGATCATCTCGAAGTTCATCCACAAAGGACTCTCATACTTCACGGAAAACCATTACGGTGGGAACCGGCGGAACATGACCTATGAACAAGAAACGGTCATCCTTGCGCCCTACCTTGAAAAAGCCGAAAAAGGACAGATCGTTTCGGTAGCGGAAATAGCCGCCGCCTATCAGAACGCCGTCAACCATGCAGTCAGCCCGACCCAGATCTATGCCGTGTTGAAACGTCGCGGCTGGAGAAAAGCCATGCCGCGCCGCCGTTTCCCCAGAAAGCGCGTGAGGAAGCCATCGAAACAGAACAACCTCTCCCGAAAAACCTTCCGTGAAAAGCGCCCGTAAGCCCGGGCGGAGAAAGCGGCGGCTCATATACTTGGTTTTCGTTAAAAAAGCGCAGCCTCTTCGCCCTTTTTAGAGCGCCAAAAGCGCGTCGAAAACTGGCGCCCCGGGTGCGCGCCAGCGCGTCATTTTCAATGAGTTTTTTCATTGAAAATCAGTATCGGAAGTGTGCAAGTTCATCAGCGTGCCGGCCATAATCTGCACCATGCCTCCCTACAGAGGAAATATCAGGGACCGTTCTGCGACTTTCGCCGCGGCACGCCCTCTCACGATACCTTCGGCAAGGGACTGAGCCGTCTCGATCCCCGCGTCCTGTCCGAACGCTTCAGCGCCCGGGTGAGCGAACTGTACTTCCACCTGGGGCGCATTGAGAAAAGAGAATGTCACCTCTCCAACGCCCCACGCTGGTTCGAAGACCTTGAAGACTGGCGAGGCATCGCGGGAGCGGGGTGGATCCACAACAGCCGAAACGTCAATGAGAAAACCACTACTGAAGACCATTTACTTCATCTCCAGTTTGAAAAACGTGCAGGCGAAAGACCTTTTGCGCATCACGCGAGAACACTGGGCGATCGAGAACAACCTGCACTGGATGCTGGACATGGCCTTTAGGGAAGACGACTGCCGTGCGAGAGCGAAGAACGCGGCGGAAGTGATGAACATTCTGCGAAAACTCGCTTTGCAGATGCTGAAGACCTGTGACACGTGCAAATGCGGGATGAGGAGCAAGCGCAAGCTCTGCGGGCTTGGCATCCCTAGGGCTTTGCAGGTCTTGGGACTGGTACCGACGGGCGTCTTTATTTCGTAAGCGATTGACCTGATGAAGAAATGGTGCACGTTAGTCAATGATGTGAGACCGAATAAGCCCAAAATAAAAGCTCAGAAGTTGG
>OHAO01001504.1_pt1 | contig 16059 bp, 10 predicted proteins | sample 1577151 | NCBI WGS metagenome assembly OHAO01 (sample SAMEA3541585, study PRJEB24748) | human gut metagenome | biome: human gut; feature: human-associated habitat; material: faeces | place: China | collected 2012 | reverse complement strand
ATGGGCTGTACAGCTGAAGCTATTGATTATTTCATCGCTCAGAAGACTCCGTTTGCTCCTGGTAAGGCTGTTAACTCTGGTGGTGTTGCTACGTCTGGTCTTGAAATGACTCAAAACGCAATGCACATCTATTGGAGCGCTGAAGAAGTTGATGAGAGATTGCACACTATTATGAAAGACGTTCACGAGCAATGTCTCGCTTATGGTAAGCAAGCTGATGGCTATATCAACTACGTACGTGGTGCAAACATTGCAGGCTTTATGAAGGTTGCTAATGCAATGATTGGCCAGGGCATCATCTAATTCTGAATTCAGAATATTAGAAATTATAATGAAGAGATGCACGGAAATTCCGTGCATCTCTTTTCTGTATCCGTATAGCACCAATCATAATGCCTAAAATCGACCATGAAGTGAAACATTTGCGGATAAAACATATCATGTCCCTCTTTTCTGCGCTTTAGCAAGGGATTGAAACAACATAATCACTAAATTCGCAGGAAAAGAAATACGAAACATCAATAATATGCTACGAACAATAAATGTACGCTGTAAAAATACGGGCAAGACACATAGAGTCCCAGCCGGCTTTACGATGGAAGAAGTCTATGATATGCTTGAAATCAATTTGCCCTACGAATGTACGAGCGTCAAGGTCAACAATAAGACCGAAGGACTCCATTATACGATTTATAATGATAAGGATATAGAGTTTATTGATATCACAAATCCTTCCGGAATGCGTACCTATACACGCTCTTTATTTTTTGTTTTATACAAAGCTGTGTGTGAAGTTTATCCTCAAGCGCGCCTAAGGATAGATACACCTGTCTCTAATGGCTACTATTGTCGCCTGTCGGGTTTGCCTGCAGGAGTGAATGGCGACGTAGTCGTAGCTTTGCGCAATAAAATGAAGGCAATAATTGATGCGAACTTGCCTTATCATAGGATAACGGCACCAACAGACGAGGCCATCGCACTTTTTCGGCAGCATAGATTGGAGGATAAGGCTCAATTATTGGAAGGTTCCGGCCTACTATACACAACCTATTATACATTAGGCGGTACGCCCGATTATTTCTATGGTTCCCTCTTAATAAACACAGGCCAATTGCAGCTGTTCGACCTTGTGCCTTATTACGATGGTTTATTATTGCGTGTGCCCGATCCTAAAAATCCAGAGGAATTAAAGCCAATGATTGATCAACGCAAAATGTTTGACGTCTTCAATGAGCAACATCGCTGGCAAGAGATTTTAGGGATTTCCACGATAGGCCAATTCAATAAAGCTTGTTCGGAAGGAGGAACAGACGAACTAATCAACATTTCAGAAGCTCTGCAAGAGAAACGCATCAGCGCCTTGGCAGATCGCATAGCGAATCAACCTGCGATTAAGGTAATCTTAATTTCAGGTCCCTCGTCCAGTGGAAAGACTACTTTCTGCAAGCGTTTAGCCGTACAGTTGTCTGCTTGCGGTAAGCGTCCTATGACAATTTCTTTAGATGATTACTTTGTTGATCGCTGCAAAACCCCACTTGATGAGCAGGGGGAATATGATTATGAGCATATTGATGCGATGAATATTTCGCTACTCAACAAACAATTGGACGAATTGCTGAAAGGAAAGACAGTAGAATTGCCCAAGTTTAACTTTTTACGCGGTATCAGCGAGAAAAGTGGGATAAAAATACGAATGGAAGAGGGCACACTGCTTATTTTAGAGGGAATACATGCGCTCAATCCTATGCTTACAGCGCAGATTTCCAATGAATGTAAATTCAAAATCTATGCCTCTGCGCTAACTACTATTCTTTTAGATGATCATAATTATATTCCAACGGCCGATAATCGTTTATTGCGACGTATAATCCGTGATTTTAAATATCGCGGATATAGTGCAGAAGAAACGATTCGGCGTTGGCCGTCTGTCCGCTCCGGCGAAGAGAAATGGATTTTCCCTTATCAGGAGGAAGCTGATGTGATGATGAACACCGCACTTTTATTTGAGTTTGCTGCTCTTCGTAATCAAGCACTCCCTCTTTTGGAACAAGTTCCGGAAAATGTGCCGGAGTATTCAGAGGCTTACCGTCTGCGCAAGTTTCTATCTTACCTCAAACCGATTTCCATCAGAAATCTACCGCCCACATCTTTGTTGCGAGAATTTCTTGGTGGTAGTGTTTTTCGCTATTGATAAAACTAAAAATGCGTCTATCAGTCGTGGAGTGACGGATGCCTCAATTGCCATCCATCTCTGTTTTTATACTTCAAGTGAAAAATAGACTTTTACATAGAAATATCTATAAATGAAAGGATTGAGGTGATAAAGATAATTATCGTAAATGCAAGTTGCAGTGACGAAGATGCTAAAAGCCTATTTTACTACCTCAAAAAGAGGGTAGCATCCACTGAAATACAAGTCTGAAAGATAGGCTTGACCAACGTACCATCGTAAGAGTAGGCTTGTACTATCGTAGTGGTACAAACCTACTCTCGTGCAAGGATATACGTACCACCACGATGGTGCATTCTACTTTCTTGTTGGTAGCAGTTAAAAATATAATTTAGTATATTATTAATCAATTGAATATATGTAATAGATGGAGTTTTACTTTAATACAAAAGAACTTGTGAGTACTCAATGTGATTGTTGAATAAAGGGGTGGAAGTAAGCGTTATCTATCACCGTTGTTCTTATAAAGGGAATGGAGGAGGAGAGAATAAATCCTCAAGCTACAAACTTACCTCAATATCATTGCATAATGCCTCCTTGATGGATGATAGACGATTTTTGTGAGATGAATCAGGCATACAAGACGTAAAATCTTTATGTCAATGATTGGGATATGCTTCTAAAATGCTTATTTTTGCATAGCGAGCTGGCAGTATTGAAGTTGTAAGCAGCTGATTATGGCTTATGCTCAGGGAATATAACAACACTTGTCGTTTACTGTTAAAACTAAGTCGTTTAGGATTATTCTGAACAACAAAGAAAGATCTTATGGATTTAAAAGCATCTTGGATTGAAAAAGGTTTTATTGATGAACCTATCCCTCAAGGTTTAGATTTAAAACAAGAAATTAGACAGTTGTGTGAGGAAAAGAATGCTATTATTCTCGCACATTATTATACAATAGGCGAATTGCAGGATTTGGCTGATTTTGTTGGCGATAGTCTTGCCTTGGCACAAAAGGCTGCTACTACAAATGCTGATATTATAGTGATGTGCGGTGTGCATTTTATGGCTGAAACCAATAAGATTCTCTGTCCGAATAAAAAAGTGCTGATTCCGGATCTGAACTCTTCTTGCTCTTTGGCTGAGAGTTGTCCGGGTGAAGACTTTGCAAAGTTTGTTGCAGCACACCCTGATCATAAAGTAATCTCATATGTCAATACTTCTGCTGCGACAAAGGCTGTGACAGATGTGGTCGTAACATCAAGTAATGCGAAACAGATCGTTGAAAGCTTTCCTAAAGAGCAGAAACTTATATTCGGGCCGGATAAAAACTTAGGTAGTTACATAAATTCTATTACCGGACGCAATATGTTACTTTGGGATGGAGCCTGCCATGTGCACGAGCGTTTCTCCATAGAGAAGATTATCGACCTAAAGGAGCAAAATCCCGGAGCAAAAGTCTTAGCTCATCCGGAATGTAAAGGGCCTGTTTTGAAGCTAGCTGATGTTGTAGGCTCTACAGCTAACTTGTTAAAGTATGCTGTTAATAGTTTGGATAAGACTTTTATTGTCGTCACGGAAAGCGGTATTCTTCATGAGATGCAAAATAAGTGTCCTGATAAGCGCTTTATCCCTGTTCCGCCTGATGATAGCACGTGTGCTTGCAATGAATGCAATTATATGCGTCTGAATAGTATGGAGAAGGTCTATAATTGTTTGAAATATGAATGGCCGGAAGTGGATGTCGACAAGAAAGTTGCAGAACGAGCTGTGCGCCCCATCAAAGCTATGCTTGATATTTCTGCCCGTTTAGGCTTATAATTGCTGATTTGATGACGGATTATTGAGTTTTGAGATCAGAGCCTTTATGATGGAAAGATCTGCGACGATTATGGGCGCCATTATAGGCGATACTATTGGCTCCACATATGAGTTTAATCCTACGAAGGACTATAATTTCCCTTTGTACGATGATGCTATGAGCTATACGGACGATAGTATTATGACGATTGCCGTAGCTGATTGGATATTGAAGGATGAGTCTTTATCGCCGAAGAAGCTGATTCACACAATGAGATGTTATGGAAATAAATACAACCCTCCTAAAGGAGGATATGGGCACCTTTTCTCTGAATGGCTTAGGCACCCGGAGATGAAAGCTTATAATTCGTGGGGAAATGGATCTGCTATGCGTGTTTCATCCATAGGGTTTGCTTTTCCTACATTAGATAAAACGCTGAAAGTAGCTGAAATTTCTGCAGCTGTTACGCATAATCATCCAGAGGGAATTAAAGGGGCGCAAGCAACGGCCGCTGCGATTTTTCTAGCCCGTAAAGGAGAGAGTAAAGAGACAATACGTAAATATATAACGGAAACATTTGGCTATGATTTAAATAGAACTTGTGAGGAAATTCGACCAACTTATCAGTTTGAAGCAAGTTGTCAGGAGACCGTTCCACAAGCTATTGTGGCCTTTTTAGATAGCAAGGACTATTTAGATGCAATCAGATTAGGCATTTCGTTGGGCGGAGATGCTGACACGATTGCCGCCATTACTGGTGCAATTGCAGCAGCTTTTTATAAAAAAGTGCCTTCGGAACTCTATGATCGAGTCTTAGCAAAATTACCTAAGGATTTAGAGGCTATAACATTACAGTTTGAATCCAAGGTCCTTGCTTGATTAAAATAATCCCTCTTTAAGTGCAATACCTAAAGAGGGATTTACGATTATTGTAGACTGATGCTACAATATTTTTTACTTAACAAAGTCAATAATCTTATCTGCTACTTGTTGTGGTGTAAAGCCTAACTTATCGTCCAACACTTGATAAGGTGCAGAATAACCAAAATGATCTAAGCCATAGATGTAGCCGTTGCTGCCTACTAATCCTTCAAAAGTAGCAGGTAAGCCAGCCGTCAGCGCAAAGACTTTTACATCAGCAGGCAATAATTTCTCTTGATAATCAGCAGACTGTCTGCGGAATAAACCTTCACTTGGGCAACTAATAACTCTGGCTTTAATATTCTTTTCCTGCAATAGAGGCAGTGTGTCAACCAAAGTTGAAACTTCCGAACCGCTAGCCAAAAGAATTACATCGGGATGTTCTTCTTTCACAACCTCATAAGCGCCTTTTTCTACTCCTATGTAGTCTACGCCTTCAGGAAGGTCTTTAATAGCCTGCCGACTAAAGATAAGAGCAGTCGGGGTTTCCACATTTTCCATTGCTAAGCGCCAGCATTGCGTTGCTGCTTGGTTATTACAAGGACGGAATACACGGACGCTGTCTTTGCCACTGTGATTCTTAAGCTTTTCCATCAAACGAATTTGCGCTTCCTGCTCAACGGGTTCGTGAGTCGGGCCATCTTCGCCTACACGGAAAGCGTCATGTGTCCAAACAAACTTAACCGGTGTTTCCATCAAAGCAGCCATACGGACAGCCGGTTTCATATAATCAGAAAAGACGAAGAAAGTTCCCATTGCGGAAATAATGCCTCCGTGCAACATCATACCAATACAAACACAAGCCATCGAAAGTTCGCTTACACCTGCTTGCAAGAAGCCACCAGCAAAGTTCGTACGAGAGATAGGAGTGGTGTGTGCTAAGAAGCCATCTGTCTTATCTGAATTGCAAAGATCGGCCGAGCTCACAATCATATTAGGAACACATTCTGACAATAAGGCAAGTACTGCCTTAGAACCATCACGTGTTGCTTTATTTGGCTTTTGCTCTAATTTATCCCAAGGTATTTCCGGTAACTTCTGATTGAACCAATCACTTAAAAGTTGAGATTTTTCGGGATTTTCCTGTGCCCATTTCTTTTCTGCCTGTCTGATTTTCTCAACTTCTTGCGTGAGTTCGCTAAGACGTGCTTTATACATCTCCGCTACTTCAGGGAAAATGTGGAAAGGATCTTCAGGATCAGCGCCTAAGTTCTTAATTGTTTCGATATAGGCATTGCCTCCAAGTGGTGCACCGTGCGTTCCACAATCGCTTTCAAAGCTTTCACCGTCAGCCTTTCGTGCGCCTTTACCCATTATCGTATGACCGATAATCAGTGTAGGACGAGCTGTTTCCTCGTTAGCAGCTTTTAGTGCTTTTCTTATTTGTTCTGGATTATTACCATCGATTTCCAAGACATTCCAGTTCCAAGCCTTATACTTTAGGGCTGTATCTTCACTTGTCACATCTGCCGTTGGCGTAGAAAGTTGGATATCGTTAGCATCGTAGAACATAATGAGATTATCCAAGCCCAAGTGTCCGGCCATACGACCTGCACCTTGTGAAACCTCTTCCTGTATGCCGCCATCAGAAATATAAGCATAAATCTTTTCGCGTTTAAAGCCCGGATTACCCGTTCTTGCATACAACGCTTTAGCGGCAATAGCAGCTCCGACAGCATAAACATGGCCTTGCCCTAAGGGGCCGCTCGTATTTTCTATACCGCGCTCTACGTTACGTTCAGGGTGTCCCGGTGTAACGGAGTCCCATTGACGGAATTGTTTGAGGTCTTCCATCGTAAAACGCTCACAAAGCATTAGAATGCTGTAAAGCATCGGCGACATATGGCCCGGATCTAAGAAGAAGCGGTCGCGACATTCCCAAGTCGGATCTTTGGGATCAAACGTTAGAAACTCCGAATAGAGCACGTTGATAAAGTCTGCTCCGCCCATAGCGCCACCAGGGTGTCCTGATTTTGCCTTTTCGACCATAGAAGCAACAAGCACACGGATGTTATCCGCGGCACGATTCATAAGTTTTGATGAATGTTCCATCATAGCATTAAAACAAAGTGTAAAGTTGTATGCAGCAAAAATACAGATAAAAAGCGAGTGGGGCGAATGACAGACAAAGAAAAACCCTATCATTCATCTTTTTTTGTCAGCATTATTCTTTTAATCCATTAAATTCCGGATCATCCGGCCCGTAGATCTTTGTCCCCTTTGTAAATCGATTGCTTTTTCGAGGTCTGTTACCAGATACAGCATAATCAGAATAACCAGCCATCGTCCCCGCACCGGGATTTCCACCATAAGCTCTCCAGCGTGAGAGTATAGCATCGACATAGCCGTAAGTCTCGCTACCGATCATATAACCATATGAGACAACGGGGTCACGATAATAAAGAGGCTGAGTCAAATTCCTAACATAGAAACTGACGTCGTCCCAGAGATGAGGATTTTTGCCATACTTTCGAGCCAAGGCTTGTGCATCTTGAATATGTCCGACCCCTCCATTATAAGCCGCTAGTACAAACTTGATACGCTCTCCGCTATCTCTAATACCGCTAAATTTGCCTGATAGTTCGCGAATGTAGCGTGCGGCGGCGGCAACATTTTCTTTTGGATCATTGACATTGGAAACACCTAAATGTACTGCTGTTCTTGGCATAATCTGCATCAATCCCTTAGCACCGGCATATGATGTTGCGTTTGGGTCGAAACCTGATTCTTGGTAACACTGTGCGGCAATGAGCCGCCAGTCCCAACCTGTGACAGCCGAAGCAGCCCTAAACTCATGATCATAAACGGAGATAATACCCTTTTCTCTAGAAAGGTAGGGCGCCCGCATCTTTCTTATAACGGTATGGCGTGTTTCATAGCGCTTAGCTTCTTCTTTTTGAATTTTAAGAGCTACACCTGCACTATACCAATCGTTGAGTGCCTGCGCCAAATCCTCGCTCGATTTATTTACAGCCCAGGATGTAGACACCTTTTCTTCTTGTGCTCCGGCTGGAGTGAGTTGTTGGCTCTGAATAAAACTTTTATTTAACTGATAAACAGCAATATCTATATCTTTATTCTTTAATAATTGAACCAACTGTTGTTCATTTTTAGCGAGTTCGACTCGCAATCGGACGCCTTGAGATTGTGCAAAATTCTGTGCCAAAGCGTATTGCATACCCAATCCCTGCCCATTATAATCAAAGTAAGTCGTAGGTCCTGAAATCGTACCTATAATTAACTCGCCTGCGTCTAAGATTTGATTAAGATCATAATGGACATTATTTTCTTTAGTGTTAGAAATATGCGTAAAGAGAGAGTTTCCCTTCTTTTGTTTATTCGTATTGCAACCAACCAATACCGATAATATGATAAGGAGATAAAGAAATCTTTGTCGCATATTGGTGCGAAATTACTATTTAAATCCTTTCTTGGCAAGACTTCACGGGTGATTTCCCTAACCCGCTGTTTATATTAGGCAAGGAGTTGACCTATTGAAGCGTCTCATTTGTGTTCACATAATATCACCTAATATGCTGCTATCTATAAATTTAATGGAGAGACATTTTCTCCTTTTATTATTATTGTCGACAAACTATTTTTTTAGTTGAAATGAAGGAGTACATTACAACCGAGTTTGTTACATAAAGATTACCTCATAAATTCCACTTAATAAGTATACAACGATGCTAGCACACCTTTAATTATCTACACACAAAAGCAACCCTTGGTATTTGTTATTGTGAAAGTACAATTGTACCCTTGTAGTGGTATGAACGTCCTTTCGTGATGAAACCCTCGTACCATCACGAGGGTATTTCCTCATTTTGTGAACATCGTGTTTTGATTAAAGATTTGGATCTACATTGTGACGACTCCTTTGGAGTATTGTTGGATGATGGGGCGTTATGCGCTGGTTTGCAGCTTCGTTGTCATAGTTTTATTGCACAATCAAGAGGCTACAGGATATATATTCCCTATCAATGATTACTTATCAGATACAAATATCTCCGAGTAACAAATGAATGTTGCTCGGAGATGATTTGTTAGAGTATTACTACTTATCGTAATGAGTCAGAGCTTTGAACTTATTCTTCAATCGTGCGTCCTGTGATACCACGTTTAGAAGAATTGATGAAACTAACGATATAGTCGATTTCTTCGCTTTGAGGTATTTGCTCTTTAATGCGAATTAGCGCGTCTTCTAAACTAACGGTTGTCGAATAGATTAAGCGGTAAGCATTAGCAATATGACGCAAGATGCGATCAGATTCCTTCTGTTGGCGTAGGACGGTACTATTAATGCCATGATAGGTGGCTGGATTTCCACCTAAAATGATGTAGGGTGGAATATCTCTGTGCACGCGGCAGCCGCTTTGAACAAGTGCATACCGGCCAATGTGCACACGATGCTGAATCAGGGCATTACTACTCAAAATAACGGAGTCATCTAAAATGCAATCACCGGAAACTTGCGCATAAATTCCTAACACACTGTCATTACCAATGTGTACATCATGACAAACGTGAACACCATCCATTAAAAAGTTATTGTCGCCAATAATTGTTGCTGAATTTTCATCTAAACTTCCAGCAATGACAACATTTTCTCGGATGCGGTTGTTGTCGCCAATAACAACTTTGGTGCGATGGCCGACCTTAAAGCGAAAACTTTGAGGCACGGCACCGACAACGGCATTTTGATAAATGTAATTTTGCCTACCTATCACGACGCCCTCTAAGATTGTTGCGTGAGACATCACAACAGAATTGTCGCCAATCACAACATCCTTATCAATAAAGGCGAAAGGGTAGATCTTTACATTGTTGCCAATCTTTGCAGATGGATCAACGAAGGCCAGGGGGCTGATTTGATTATCCATACTATTTTATTTTCTACCGCCGCCAAGGGCTTGGTACAAACTGATTACGGCTTGGGCACGATCAAAATTGTCAGAGATCAAATTAAGTTGTGCTTGCAGCAGGCCCTGCTGTGCCGTAAGCGTTTCCAAGTAACTTACGCGGTTGTCATGTTTGAAAATGAGGTTTGTTGTCTCGACAGATTTCTGTAGTTCTTCAACTAATTTAGTCCGCTGCTGAATCTTGAGTAGCGATGTTTGATAGTTGGCCAAAGCATTGCTCACTTCATTGCCTGCATTAATTAGCTTTTGCTCAAAATTAAGCTGTGCTGCTTCTACCTCGGCCTTTGCTATTTTAAGATTTGCACGAAGTTGGCCTCGTGCAAAAAGCGGCTGAACGATAGATCCAACAAAGTTGGCTACCCACATCCCGGGATTTGTAATCATACCTAAGTTGTTTGTCCATCCGCCGGTACCATTAATGGTAATATTAGGATAGAAAGCCGAATAAGCTTTATTTACGCCATAAAAGCAAGAGGCTAATTTATATTCAGCCGCACGAACATCTGGTCGATTTGCCAAAAGCTGGGCTGGAACACCGGCAGAAAGCACACTGGGGAACGATAAGTCTTGGATAGCACCGCGCTCTATGGGGTGGGGTGCTTCGTGGAGCAAAGCGCAAAGCGAGTTTTCCGTTTTTCGGATCTGACTTTCCAATGTCGGAATTGTTGTGAGAATGGACAAACGATTTGCCTTTGCTTGTGAAACTGCTGCTGCATTCGTCATTCCGGCTTGCATCATAACCTCCATAGCTTCGACATTCTTATCCCATAATGCGGCCGTTGATTTCGTTGTTTGCAATTGTGCGTCCAACATTTCCAACGTATAATACAGATTGGCTGTAGAAGCGATTAAAGCAGTCTGTATGGATTGACGGGCTGCCTTAGCCGCTAAAACGCCATATTCAGATTGTTTTTTCGCATTGCGCAATGAGCCAAAAGCATCTATTTGCCAACTGGCTTGTAGCGGTATATTGTAGGTTTTGGAAGTGGTTCCGCCCTCTACAATAGAGATCGTTCCAGAAGGTGAGAAGGACAACGAAGGGAAGAAAGCCAGTCGACTTACTTGAAGTCCGGCTTCTGCCTTTTGAATGGTTAAATCTGCTGTACGAAGATCCACATTCTTTTCTAAAACCAAGCGAATCAGGCTTTGTAAATGAGGATCTGAGAAGACATCAGGCCAAGAAAGGTTGCCAAAATTAATGGTGTCTCCTTTCAATGCTTGGTCTACATTGGTTGTATCTCTATAGAGTTGCTCCATTTGAACGTCCAATTTTGGACGTTCGTAGTTGGAGTAGATGCGACAGGAGCTTAAGCTAACTCCCAACAAGACTATATATATGATCTTTTTCATACTTCTATTTTCTTACGTATTGTTCAATATCTGGTTCTGCTTCAATTGGAGCTGTATCATCCCACTTTAAAGGTGTGATTTTCTCTTGAAGATATTCAAAGGCGACGAATAGAGCCGGAACAATGAATATTTGACATATCATACCAATCAACATACCGCCAATAGCTGTTGTACCTAAAGACCTATTGCCATTTGCTCCGACACCAAATGAGAACATCATCGGCAACAGACCAACGATCATTGCTAAAGAGGTCATTAAGATCGGACGTAAACGAGCGCCTGCACCTAAGACTGCTGCCCAAGTAATACTCATGCCCATCTTACGACGATCTAAAGCAAACTCTGTGATCAAAATCGCATTTTTAGCTAACAAACCAATCAACATAATCAAGGCAATTTGCGTGTATATGTTATTTGATGCAGCCCCAAATATTGGAATGATCGAATTGAATCCACCCATCATTTGAATGAATAAGAAAGACCCTGCAAGACCAAAAGGCACGGATAACAATACCGCCATTGGCAATAAATAACTCTCATATTGAGCAGAAAGAAGCAGATAGATAAATACGAAGCATAGCAAGAATACGATAGCTGTTGTAGACCCACTGCTAGATTGCTCTTCACGGCTCAGTCCCGAATATTCAAAGCTATAGCCTAAGGGTAGATATTTATCTGCAGTTTCTTGAATAGCCTGCAAAGCTTGCCCTGATGTATAACCATCAGCAGGATTGCCATTAACACTAATGGATGTATACATATTAAAGCGGTTGATGTTATCTGGGCCGTAGATGCGCTTTAATGTTACAAACTGCGTGATGGGTGCCATTTCAGACCCGTTACGCACCATCACACTTTTAAGCGTTTCTATATTAACTCGTTTATTAGGAGCTGCTTGGATCATTACACGATACAGCTTTCCAAACCGGTTAAAATTAGAAGCGTAAAGGCCACCATAATATCCTTGTAATGTCGTGAGAATTGCACTTGGAGATAATCCGGCCTTCAGGCATTGGGCTTCGTCAATCTCAACCATGTATTGAGGGAAACTTGGATTAAATGTCGTCTGAGCTGATTGGATCTCTGGGCGCTTCTGCAACTCTGCAAGGAACTCCTGAGAGACTTGGTAAAACTTATCCAAGCTTCCACCAGTTCTATCTTGTAAGTTAAACGAAAAACCATTAGATACGCCATATCCCATAATCATAGGAGGCTGGAAAAAGAGTACTTGAGCATTCTTAAACACATCCAACGACTTCAATAGTAATTGAACTGCAACAATAGTTGAGCCTTGCTTTAGAGATCGCTCTTCCCAAGGCTTTAATTTTACAATGAAGGAACCATAGCTAGGACCTTGCCCACCTATAAAACTATAACCAGAAATCATCGTACTGGTTTCAACAGCCGGTGATGAGCGCACTAAGCTATCAATTTCAGCCAATACTTGTTCTGTGCGATCTTGAGATGTTCCCGGCGGAAGTGTTACAACACCCATAATAGTTCCTGTATCCTCAGAAGGAATCATAGCGTTAGGAGTAGCTCTCATTAAAAATATAAGTAGCGTTATTCCTACAGCGACTGCACCAAAAGCAATAACAGGTTTGTGAATAAAGAAAAGTACGCGCTTTTTATACTTACCTAATAAGGCGTCGTAATGAGCATTAAAACTTTTATGAAAACGACTTATGAAAGTCGATTTCGGTTGTTTATCTTCATTCTTTGGCTTTAAAAAAATTGCACAAAGAGCAGGGGATAGGGTCAAGGCATTTAAAGCTGAAAAGCCAATAGCAATGGCCATTGTAATACCAAATTGTCTATAAAAGATACCAGATGTTCCGGATATAAAGCTAACCGGAATAAATACAGCCATCATTACAAGTGTAATAGAAACAATTGCTCCGCCTAGTTCTCTCATCGCATCGATAGAAGCTTTGCGAGAAGATTTGTAACCTTGATCCAATTTGGCGTGAACACCTTCGACAACAACAATCGCATCATCGACAACAATAGCAATAGCTAAAACAAGCGCATTAAGTGTTAGAAGGTTTATACTAAATCCTATAAGATATAGAACGAAGAACGTTCCAATCAATGCAACAGGAATAGCTATTGTAGGGATGAGCGTAGAACGCAAGTCTTGTAAGAATATGTAGACTACAAAAAAAACCAAGATAAATGCTTCAAACAAAGTCTTGATAACCTCCTCTATTGAAGCAAACAAGAAATCGTTTACATTTTGCGAAACGACAATTTTTATACCCGAGGGTAGGGATTTTTGGCTTTCTTCTAAAGTCTTTTGGATATTTTGAACAGTTTCGGTCGCATTTGTGCCTGCCATCTGGAATACAATACACGTCACAGAATTGTGCCCATTAACTTTTCCAGAGAAAGAATAAGTTGAACGACCTAATTCAACACGTGCTACATCCTTAACACGTAAAACCTCTCCATTTGGAAGAGCCTTAATAATCATGTTTTCAAACTCGCTTTCTGTAGAAAGACGCCCTTTATAACGGAGCGTATACATAAAGGTTTGATTATCGCGCTCTCCAACTGTACCTGGGGCTGCTTCTATATTTTGTTGCGCTAACACACTAGTGATATCGGTAGGCATTAGATGGTGTAAAGCCATTTTAGTCGGATCCAGCCAAATGCGCATAGAGTAATCTGCGCCCATAACCATTGCTTCACCGACGCCTTGTACACGTTGAACTTGAGGGATTACATTAATTTTAGCATAATTCTCGAGAAATTGTTGGTCATACTTTCCAGACTCATCTGCAAGAGAAAAGACCATAAGCATAGAGCTTTGGCGTTTTTGAGTAATGACACCTACTTTTGTTACTTCTGCAGGCAGAAGACCTTGTGCCTTATTGACGCAGTTTTGTACATTTACAGCAGCCATATCAGGATCAGTACCTTGTTTAAAGGTTATTGATATAGTGGCTGTACCCGTATTTGTAGCTGAAGACGTCATATAGTCTAATCCTTCAACGCCATTAATCTGTTCCTCTAGTGGAATAATTACAGAGTTGAGTACAGTCTGCGCATTGGCTCCCATATATGAGGTTGAAACACTCACCGTCGGCGGAGCAATACTTGGATATTGAGTAATCGGCAAAGAAATCAAACCTATTGCACCCAAAAGAACAATTAGGATAGAAATCACTGTAGAGAGAACAGGCCGATTAATGAAGTTATCTAATTTCATATGAAATCGATTTGAATGTTGGGTTTTCCCGTTTTTATATAGTTATTTCTCACCTGGCATTTTTCCATCTTTAATGTCTTGCTTTGCCTTAGCCATGTTTTTTGCTGCTTGAGCTGCTGTAATGGGCTTGATCTTCTGACCATTTTTAAGATTCTGAACGCCTTCAATTACAATTTTATCTCCAGAAGTTAGACCAGATATAACGACATAAACTTTACCATTATTTTGTTCTTCCACCTTAATTTCTTTGCTTGTGACCTCATTGTTTGCATTTACAATGTATACAAACTTTTTATCTTGTATTTCAATCGTAGCGCTTTGTGGAACTAAAATAGCATTATGTGTGCGAATTGGCATTTGTATCGTTGCAGATCCCCCGCTTCTCAACAGACCTTGTTCATTACTAAAAGTGGCCCTCATACTTACAGCCCCTGTAGTTTGATCAATGATTCCACTAACCGCATCAATTTTTCCTTGTGTCTGGTAGAGAGTACCATCAGCTAATAGTAGTGAAACGGAAGGGAATAGTTTAATTGCTTCAGCCACACCACCATTAGAATTCCTTGACATTTCCAGCAATTGCTTCTCTGTCATTGAGAAATACACATGAACTTGCGAAATATCTGAAACAGTAGTAAAAGGTGTTGACATACTTGGACTTACAAGTGCACCAGTTTTAAAAGGAAGCATTCCGATAACTCCGTCAGCAGGACTAGTTATTGTACACCAACGAAGGTTGTCCAAAGCTGCTCGCAATTGTGAGCGAGCAGCCAAGAGTTGGGCTTGAGTACTTTGCAGAGTATTTTCAGCCATCTTCATATCATAATCACTGATTATATTCTTTGAATATAACAAGCGTTTATTTTCTACTGTTAACTTTTGAGTTGCAATAGTCGCATTACACACTTTTATTTGAGCGCGCGCACTCAATACTGCTGCGCGAAACTGTGCATCATCGATGCTGAAGAGAACTTGACCTTTTTTGACGCATTGTCCTTCTTTTACAAAGACTTTAGTCACGAATCCGGATATTTTAGGTCTGATTTCAACATCTTTGGTCCCTTTGATTGTAGCTGGGTATGATACTTTCAAGTCTGCATAGCCAGTCTTCACAACCTCAACTGTGTATTCATTATTACCCGTAGGCATGTCATGTGTCTTATTTTTGCAGCTTGTAAAAATAAGAGCCGTTGCAAACAGCAACAAAGTTAGTCGTTTCATATCTGAAATTTTGTCTTAATGTATTGTGGTGGCAAAGATAGCATAAAACTATTATCGATGCTGAAGAGAACTTGACCTTTTTTGACGCATTGTCCTTCTTTTACAAAGACTTTAGTCACGAATCCGGATATTTTAGGTCTGATTTCAACATCTTTGGTCCCTTTGATTGTAGCTGGGTATGATACTTTCAAGTCTGCATAGCCAGTCTTCACAACCTCAACTGTGTATTCATTATTACCCGTAGGCATGTCATGTGTCTTATTTTTGCAGCTTGTAAAAATAAGAGCCGTTGCAAACAGCAACAAAGTTAGTCGTTTCATATCTGAAATTTTGTCTTAATGTATTGTGGTGGCAAAGATAGCATAAAACTATTTAGAATACATAAGTTTCTTTCCATAACTTATCTTAACGTGAGTTCGACGAATTATAAGTGTCTATAGATTTGGTGATTAGCGAAATT
>OHAO01001500.1_pt1 | contig 16083 bp, 10 predicted proteins | sample 1577151 | NCBI WGS metagenome assembly OHAO01 (sample SAMEA3541585, study PRJEB24748) | human gut metagenome | biome: human gut; feature: human-associated habitat; material: faeces | place: China | collected 2012 | reverse complement strand
GACGACACGGATAAGGCGGACGAACGCGGATTTAAAAAGCTGCGCTATACTATTAAATGATAAATTAAAGTCCGCGTTCGTCCGCCTTATCCGTGTCGTCCGCGTATCTATTTATTCATTACTTTTCCATTATGAATCGATTATATTTTATCCAACGCCTGAGCCAAGTCATCCAGTAAGTCAGCAATATGCTCCGTACCGATAGACAGGCGCACAGTTCCCGGCTTAATTCCCTGTTCTTCCAACTCCTGTTCATTCAACTGCGAATGTGTAGTAGTGGCCGGATGGATAACGAGTGACTTAACATCCGCTACATTTGCCAGAAGTGAGAAGATCTGCAAGTTATCAATAAAAGTTTGTGCCTCTTTCACCCCACCCTTCACTTCAAAAGTAAAGATAGAGCTTGCACCATTAGGAAAATATCTTTGATACAACGCATGATCCGGATGTTCCGGTAATGACGGGTGATTCACTGCTGCCACTTTAGGGTGCTTCTTCAGGAAATCAACCACCTTCAATGCATTCTCCACATGACGTTCCACGCGGAGGGAAAGTGTTTCCAATCCCTGCAATAAGATGAAAGCATTGAATGGACTGATAGTTGCCCCCGTATCACGAAGCAGGATAGCACGAATACGTGTAACATAAGCAGCAGCACCGGCAGCTTCGGTAAAACGTATACCATGGTAGCAAGGCTCCGGTTCCGTCAGTTGAGGGAATTTACCCGAAGCTGCCCAGTCGAACTTACCACCATCCACAATCACACCACCCAAGGAGGTGCCATGACCGCCGATAAACTTCGTAGCAGAGTGTACTACAATGTCTGCTCCATGCTCAATAGGCCGTATCAGGTAAGGTGTACCGAATGTATTATCAATAATCAATGGAATTTTATGGCGATGTGCTATCTCGGCAACGGCTTCAATATCAATAATGTTGGAGTTCGGATTACCCAAAGTTTCGATATATACAGCTTTTGTATTTTCCTGTATGGCCTTCTCAAAGTTGGAGAGATCAGCAGGGTCTACAAAAGTAGTAGTCACCCCATAGGCAGGCAGAGTATGTTCCAACAGATTATATGTACCACCATAGATGGTTTTAGCTGAAACAATATGATCTCCGGCACGGGTAATATTCTCTAAAGCATAAGTCACGGCAGCAGCCCCCGAAGCAACCGCTAATCCGGCAACGCCCCCTTCCAAAGCAGCCACACGTGCCTCGAACACACCTTGTGTAGAGTTAGTCAAGCGGCCATAAATATTGCCCGGATCTTGCAAACCAAAGCGTGCGGCAGCATGGGCAGAGTCACGGAATACATACGAAGTAGTTTGGTAAATGGGCACGGCACGCGCATCAGTAGCCGGGTCGGGTTGTTCTTGTCCCACATGGAGTTGAAGCGTCTCGAAATGCAATTTCTTTGTTTCCATTGTCTTTGTATTTTTTAGGATTAATTGATTGAGCGCAAAGATAACGGGATGTTCTGACATGGGCAATGACATAAGATAGGGAATTTTATACCACATTTATGGTAGATAAACAAACTATTCGCTAAATTTGCAACGAAAACCAAACGATAGATACAGATGAAAAGAAGGAATATACAGCTTTTCCTACTATTGGGAATCCTTGCATTGACGAGCTTATTCTCTTGTGGAGTAGACCGTTGGCCGGAATATTACAAATGGACCGGGCGTGATCTATGGATAGACAGCGTCATGAGAGAAGAATATCTGTGGTTTGAAGACATCCCCAATACAAAGGACCTGAACTACTTCCTTGAACCGGATGCTTTTTTGAAGAAAATAATATCTCCACTCGATAAAGGATACTCCAGCGTAGATACGCTGTATGCTACCCCATTGCCAAGTTATGGTTTCGACTATACGCTGTATAGTATAGTTGGTAATGATACTGCTTTTAATGCACTGATTACCTACGTGATACCCGGTTCTCCCGCTGCCGAAGTTGGTTTAAAACGGGGTGAGTGGATTATGAAAGTCAACGATGACTTTATCACCAAGAAAACAGAAGAATTACTGAAAGAAGGTGAAAACCGGAAGTTATTAATGGGAGAATATAGTACGCAGGAAAATGAAGCTGGAGAAACAGAAGGTGTCATTACTTCCTATGGTGAAGCCAACCTGCCCGCTGCCCGCCCCGTGGAAGACGTTGCCATACCCGCCTATGATGTTCTCACCGGCGGTGTAGGTTATCTGGCATACAATAGTTTCAGTACAGAAGATAATAGTGAATTGCTTCGACTCTCCCAGTACTATAAAGAGAACAATGTAAAAGAGTTCGTTCTCGACTTACGCTACAATGCCGGTGGAGCAATGGATTGTGTACAGCTTCTGGCAACGATATTAGCACCTGCTGATAAATTAGGAAGTACCCTCGCTTCACTGGAATACAGCCTAAAGCAGATGTCCAAAGACCGGGAACTCACTTTCGACGACCAGCTTTTGCAAGGAGGTAGCAATTTAAATCTGTCGAAAGTATATATCCTGACAAGCAGTACTACTGCAGGCGCCGCAGAAATGCTGATTAACTGTCTGAAACCTTATATGACCGTAGTACTCGTAGGTGCCACAACCAAGGGAGAAAACGTAGCAACAGCAAGTTTCTCCAGTGATAAGTTCCAATGGGTTCTTCGCCCCGTTGTATGCGAGGTATTCAATTCTGAAGGCAAAGCTGATTATTCCACTGGTTTTACTGCAGACTATGCAGTAAATTCTCTACAAGACTTTGCAAAAGTATTGCCCTTAGGTGATCCTAATGAAGAAATGTTAAGTGCAGCATTAGGAATTATCGATGGTAGCATCGTACTTCCGGAACCTGAGCCAGAGCCAGACCCTGAACCAGAGCCCGAAACCCAAATGAAGGCTGTGAAAAGTATGAAAGTAAAACGCACCTTCCGTAACGGTCTTATCATTAAATAAATCTGAATGAAGAAGAATATTCTCATAGCTTTGCTATTCATAGGAGGATTGGCTGCTTGCAGTGATAGTGACGATTCGGATATACCCGATAATCCGGGGTATCCCGTAACTCATTTTTCTAAAATAGAATTATCGGAAGTTAAGACAGAAGAACCTAATTCGCCGGTTACCCTCACTCAGACCTATGCTTATAAAGCCGGTAGACTGACAAATTTCACTGCCATACAAAGTTTTGTAGCCGGAGGAGAAACCTTCAAGATAGAAAATGCTACAAGTGTTGTTTACGGAGACCATCAGGCCGTAGTGACAGATGAAATCAATACTGTTTCTACTTATACATTGGACGATAATGGCTATGCCGTGAGTTGCATACGGAAGGAAATGGATGGAAAAATACGCTCTTATACTTTCGACTATCTAATTAATACGGAGGGAAAATACTTCCTGAAAAATATAACAGAAACGTTAGACGAAAACCAGCCCTATTCTTCTATCAACATAGATTATAGCAGCTATAGAACACTACGCATCACCCAGCAGGTTAACAAGTCTGAACAAACTTATATAGCCAGCACATCTACCACTAATGAAATTGCCAACACTTCAGAGATTCCGTATCTATTCCTGACAGATCTATATCCCCTTTCATTCCACTCGGTAGCCATTTACGGGAAGTTTTTGGGAGATGCATACAATACTCTGATTACTAACCTCAGGCCCGAGGATAACAGTGAAAGTAACGAAACCACGACTTATAAATATGAATTCGACGGACGAGGTATCGTTACTTCCTGCAATGAGGTGACCAAAAGCTACGGTCACAACTACATGCGTACTGTATATTATACAATCGAATAAATTGAAATATTATTTCTTAAAGAATTTATCAAAGAAAAGAATTTGGTAATCAATAGAGTTATTCCAATATTGCCCGTTATGTGCACCAGGGCGGGTAATAAAGTCATGACTAATATTCTTCTCTAATAAAACTTTATGCAATGCTTTATTTACTTCCAGGAAGAAATCTTTTTCGCCACAATCGATAATTAATGCCAAATCACCATCTGTAATCTTATCAATCTGGGTAATAACAGTATGCTGGTCCCATAAAGCGCTGTCGGTCTCGTATTCACCGAGTTGTTTGCTCATCTCCCAATTCTTCGGGAATGGGCGGATATCCACTCCACCACTGGTACTTCCTCCGGCACCAAATACATCTTTATGACGAATCGCAAGCCACAAAGCACCATGACCACCCATGCTCAACCCTGTAATGGCCCTTCCTTTTTTCTCCGGAATTGTGGAATAGTTTTTATCTGTATAATTCACCAGTTCTGAAGCTACAAAAGTTTCATAGCGGTAAGCCGGATTCTTAGGACTATCCCAGTACCAACTGTTTTTACCATCAGGACATACAAAGATGATCCCTTTTTCATCCGCAATCTTAGGCAACTCCGGTTTAATACCTGCCCAGGTACGGGCATTGCCACCATAACCATGCAACAGATAAATAACCGGGCAAGCCTCAGCTTTCTCTCCCAATGCTTTGTCAGGAAGTACATACACTACCTGTACCTCCTTATTCATGGAAGGACTTTTCACCATTATAGTATCTACTCGTGCAGCCCGTGTTGCAACAACCGAAAACAGTAATAAAACACTGAATAAAATTTGTTTTCTTTTCATGTCTTTCATTCTTTAATAATCTCTATAAATAGGCAGCAATATTAGTAATAAAATTCAAAAAATTAGTAATTTTGCAATATAAACTATTCATAACCTATATGGAATTTATTATTATTCTATTTTTATTAGTGCTGAACGGCGTCTTTGCCATGTATGAAATAGCATTGGTATCATCCAGTAAAGCACGACTCGAAACCCTTGCAGGAAAGGGAAACAAAAGAGCCAAAGGAGTATTGAAACAGTTGGAAGAGCCCGAGAAGTTTCTTTCTACCATCCAAATCGGTATCACGCTCATCGGTATTGTATCCGGTGCCTTCGGTGGTGTAGCCATTGCCGACAATGTAGCACCATTATTCGCCTCCATTCCCGGGGCCGCCCCCTATGCAAAAGACCTGGCCATGATTACAACAGTGGCAATCATTACGTACCTTTCACTCATCATTGGTGAATTGGTGCCCAAGTCCATAGCACTGAGTAATCCGGAGCGATATGCGACTCTACTGAGCCCGGTCATGATTTTACTGACCAAAGTATCTTATCCATTCGTCTGCCTACTCAGTTTCTCAACCAAGATAGTGAATAAACTAATCGGATTGAACAATGGGGAAGAACGTCCCATGACACAGGAGGAATTGAAAATGATTCTGCACCAAAGTTCGGAACAGGGTGTTATCGATAAAGAGGAAACGGAAATGTTACGGGATGTATTCCGCTTCTCAGATAAGCGGGCCAATGAATTAATGACTTACCGCCGCGATCTTGTCGTACTATATCCCACATACACACGTGATGAGGTACTACACATTATCCGCGAACAACATTTCAGCAAATATCTGTTGGTAGAGAAAGGAAAAGATGATATTATCGGAGTAGTGTCCGTCAAAGATATTATTCTGATGTTAGGCAATGATCACCCTTTCGATTTACGTAGTATTGCCCGCCCTCCCCTGTTTATTCCGGAAAGTTTATATGCCAAGAAAGTTTTAGAGCTATTTAAGAAGAACAAAAATAAGTTCGGAGTTGTTGTAGACGAGTATGGTAATACAGCCGGCATTATCACCTTGCACGATCTGACAGAAAGTATCTTCGGAGACATCCTTGAAGAAAACGAAATGGAAGAAGAAGATATTGTCACCCGGCAAGATGGCTCGATGCTCGTAGAAGCTTCTATGAATATAGATGATTTTATGGAAGAGATGGGTATCCTGAGTTATGATGATCTGAAGGTGGAAGATTTTACCACACTAAGCGGTCTCGCCATGTTCCTCATCGGGCGGGTACCTAAAGCAGGAGACTTGTTCAGCTACAAGAACCTACAGTTTGAAGTTGTGGACATGGATCGTGGACGAGTAGATAAACTACTCGTTATCAAAAAAGAAGAGGAAGAATAGTGTGAATTTGCATTATATATTAACTTAAACCATTAAAGCAATGAAAAAAGTAATGATGATTGCAGCCATCGCAGCTGCATTGGTATCCTGCCAATCAAAAGGAACCCAGAACAATGATTCCACCGTAGATGAAGGAGTGTTGACAGTTGCCGGGAATGATTCTTCTGCCGTAGCCGTATACGAAGGTCTTCTTCCTGCTGCCGACGGCCCGGGTATCCAATACGTATTGAGCGTGGACAGTGTAGGCCCTGACGGAGAAAGCGGTTATACTCTAGTTACCACTTATCTGGATGCGGAAGGTCAGGGAAAGAATAAGAGCTTTACTTCCAAAGGCAAGAAACAAGTCATCAAGAAAACAGTAGACAACAAACCAAAGACAGCTTACAAACTGACACCGAATGATGGTGACGCTCCCGTCTACTTTGTAGTAGTGAACGATACCACTTTACGTTTGGTTAACGATAGCCTGCAAGAAGCTGTCAGCGACCTGAACTACGATATTATTCAAGTGAAGAAATAATCAGCAAAACATTTCATGTGAGAGGAGCTAAATGAGAGTTAGCTCCTCTTTTTTTATCCCCTTTCCAAGCATATCGAACCGGGTATGTACTATTTTCATATAAAAATGGAGTGACTGAAACAATATATATAATGATTGGAATAATATTTTAAGTCCATTATAATCGATGCCCGTATCTTTGTCCTATCCAATAAGAAGAAAAGTTCATGGAGAAACTGTTATTCATACTATATAAGTAGAAATTAAATTCATAGGCTTTTTAAATTCATAGTTAGTTGGTAGATAGGTATTATCTCATAGGTTATTTTAGGTAGATTGTCAATTGAAAAGCGACTGTTGTGAGACAGTCGCTTTTATTCAATCCACTTGATACCTGGTATTCCCGGACATCAGGCTATATTTATATACCAGGTAGTACCTGCAATTTATACTCATAACATCATTCTACCTTTAATGCAATCTTTTGTTTCGGAAGCCCCTTAGATTCTACAGTAAGTAGTACTTTTCCCTGCTTCATATACTGGCTACGCAAAATGACCAATGCCAAACCGTTATAAGCATCTCTTTCTGATAACTGGAATGGTAATAAGCTTGTTGCATCTCCATTATCTGTAGCTATAATCTCAGCAGGCCCTGTTACAGAAAATTTCAAATGATTCTTAGAACGAGGCACAACACGACCTTGAGAGTCCACAACAGCTACACGAATAAATGATAAATCAGTACCATCACTTTTAAGCTCTGTTTTCTCTGCCGTTACTTGTAAAGCGGCTGGTTTTCCAGTGGTCTCTACAAGCTCTTCCGCCCATTTTTGACCGTTCTTATAAGCTACGGCCTTCAAACTTCCCGGTTCATAACGTACATCATCCCAGGTCAAACGGTCATACGAATGAGCTTTCTCTCTACGCCCCAGTGACTTACCATTCAAAAACAGCTCAACAGCATCTCCCGAAGTATAAATATGAACGGGAGTTATTTCACCAATCCGCTCTTCCCAGTTCCAATGAGGCAATATATGCACAGTGGGCACATCAGGACGCCAATAGCTCTTATAGTTGTAATAACGATCCTTCGGAAAACCACATAAATCGACAATACCAAAATAAGAACTGCGAGAAGGTGTCTTAATTTTGCCTAACTCTTCCAATTCCTTTCGAGCCTTTTCTAATTCATTCGGGTCACTGAAGTTCAACAAATTGGTTAAGTCTTTATTATAAGGAGTAGGTTCGCCCAAATAATCGAATCCGGTCCACACAAACTCACCACTCATAAACGGATATTCTTCATTCATTTTAAATTGAACCTCAGGAGCACATCCCCATCCTATAGTTGTCATATCATACGATGAAAGCTGGAAACCGGAACGGCTATCGTTAACATCAGTAGTTACCGGGAAGAAATACTCTCCACGAGAACTCGTTGCAGAAGAAGTTTCACTGGCATGATAACGGCGAGTAGGATTCTGCTCTTTGAAAACCGGATAAGTTTTATGGAAATAGTTCAGACCAAATATATCCACCTGATTCACAATATCACGGAAAACGGCATCCCGCTTATTACACCCTAAAGAAGTAGGCCGTGTAGGATCTTCATCATGACAGTAAGCTGTCAGGTTACGAGCTATTATGACTCCCTGATCGGTCGTCTGATCAGGCATTTCATTACCTATACTCCACATAATTACAGAAGGATGATTACGATAATGACGTACCAGCGAGCGCATATCTGCTTCACTCCAATCATCAAAAAGAAGATTATAATCATTCTTGCGTTTCCCTTTTTGCCAGGTATCAGCTAATTCAAGCTGCATCATCAGTCCCATACGGTCACAGAGAGCAACCAACTCCGGTGCCGGTGGGTTATGTGAAGTACGAATGGCATTTGCACCCATCTCTTTCATGATGCGCAACTGCCTTTCGGCAGCCACTTCATTAAAAGCAGCGCCCAAAGCACCCAAATCATGATGCATACACACACCTTTAATAGCTACCTTTTGCCCATTCAGCATGAAACCTTGGTCATGGGTAAATTCAATTGTACGAATTCCAAAAGGAGTTTCATAACTATCCATTTCTTTTCCATCCATGAACACGCGGCTGACCGCTACATAGCAATTCGGAGTATCGATATCCCACAACTTCGGTTTATCTACTTTAAATTGAAAGCGGGCACTCGACCAGCTATCTTTTTTAATTGCAATATCCTTAGTCATACTTTGAGTCACTTCTTCCCCCACAGGACGTCCATCTTTCCCTTGCAGATATACACTTGTCTGCAACTTTACTTGAACATCTTTTCCAGCATGATTCTCAATATTCACTCCCATTTCCATAACAGCATTTTCGGAATCAACCTGCTGGTTTCGCACAAAAGTTCCCCATTGCTCCACGTGAACAGGAGACGTTTTCACTAACCATACATTCCGATAAATACCACTACCCGGATACCAACGTGAAGTATCGTCCGGATTATCCAATCGAATAGCCAACACATTCTTTTGTCCTGCCCTTATATAAGGTGTCAGATCAAGACGAAAAGAAGCATAGCCATAAGGCCATCCACCCACATATTGCCCGTTACACCACACGGAAGCGTATGACATCGCCCCATCAATATCAAGATAAATTTGTTTCCCGGCATCATCCTGCGATAACTCCAGTGTTTTACGATACCAGCGTATCCCCCAATAAGGTAACTTTCCAGTCGAACCGTTATAGTCAATATTGAAAGGTCCTTCAATAGCCCAATCATGGGGTAAATTCAGATGTCGCCATTCACTATCATCAAAATCAGATTTTACATAGGCTATATTTTCTCCCGGATTGCCTTCCGGTCTCTGATACCTCTTTCCGAATATAATAAAGTCGTTGGCACAAGGCAATAAATAAGGCTTTAGTTGAGAGTAATGTAATGCAGTACCTGCCCCGTCCGGATCATCTATCTGATAACGCCAGTCACGATTAATGTTTATGCGCTCACGCACCATTGAGGCATTTGCACAAACAACATCTCGCCCCACAATGAGTACAAAACTCAATAAAATAAGAAATCTGTTTTTCATACTATTCTGTTAAATTGTTAGCACTACAAAAGTAAGGAATAGAAAAATAGACGATTATCAATATTATCTATGTTTCTGTTAATACTGTCTCAAATGTCTTTTAATGTGGGTCTTATTTATCAACTTTGTATGCAAATTGCATGTTACTAAAAACAATATCAATTCATAGTTAATAACCAACAAATTTAAAAAGCCATGTACAAATATTCTAAGGATGGAGTTTCCGTACTCACAGTATTAGATAAAAGGAAACAAAAAATGAATGGATTATTTCCCATAAAAGTACAAGTTATCCACAACAGAAAACAGAAGTATTACTCCACCGGACAAGAAGTCTCTATTAGAGACTGGGAAGTATTGCCACATACCAAAAATCGTCACTTATCTGAAGTACGGCGTAACATCGAAAATAGCTTTTCTTTAATCAGGCAGCAAGTCGAATTTCTATCTTTTCAAGGTGAATTCCATTTTGACATCCTAAATGCACGTTTAGGCAGATATTCCAATTTTTCAGTCAATGCCTTATTTCATAAAAAATTGGAAGAGTTAAAGGAAAATGAACAAGCCAATACTTATCTGTCTTATAAAGGATCATTAAACAAAATAGAACAGTTTGCAGGGAAACACATTTCTTTTCATGAAATTACCATCAACTGGTTAAACCGTTTTGAACATCACTTATCCGCATCAGGAATCAGTTACTCTAGTATGGGATTCTATTTCAGAAACTTAAAATGCATTCTTAATATAGCACGTAAAGATGGCATCATTAAGGAAAGTCAGTATCCTTTCGGAAAAGGGAAGTATGAAGTACCCACCGGATGTGGACGCAAATTGGCATTAAACCTAGAAGAAATCAAGAAAATTATAACTTATAATGATGGGAACCCAAAGACTGAAGTGTATCGTGATCTGTGGTTTTTTTCTTATTTATGTAATGGTATTAATTTTCGTGATTTATTATATCTGCAATACTCCAATATCATCAATGGAGAAATCTGCTTCATACGTGCAAAAACAGCCCGAAATACCAAACACAGTAAGATAATCCATGCAGTTATCACGCCCGAAATGCAAAAGATAATAGAGAAATGGGGCAATCCACCCACGTCACCCGAAACTTATATCTTTCCTTTTGCTACCGGAAAAGAGAATCCTTTTGAAAGAGTAAAACTGGTAAGGGAAGTGGTCACCGAATGTAATCAGATACTTTACAAAATTTCCCATAAGACAGGTATTCCACGCGTCACAACCTATTCAGCACGTCATTCATTTGCAACAGTGTTAAAACGCAGTGGCGTCAACATTTCCTATATATCCGAAAGCCTTGGACATTCCAATTTAGCCATTACCGAAAACTATCTCGCAAGTTTTGAAGCTGAAGAAAGGAAAAAGAACTCAATACTCTTAACAAGGTTCGATCTATAAAACAAATATATATATGTAAATAGCATGTTCCGTAGTGACGGACAAAAGCCATTTCCATTTCTTTCTTTTCACAAAATCAAAAAGATAACTGCTTTTCGTAGACAGAGTTGAAAATGATGTATTGATATTATGTAAAAACAATCTATTATGAACAACTCAAAAAGAATCTTAGGTGAAATCCCTTGTTAATTTAAGTCTAATTTTAAAAAGTAGTTTAATGAAAAAGAAAGAACACAAGTCAAAATCGCTATTATGGCGATTATCATTAGTTCTATCAGCACTGATTTTAAGTACTAATATGGTGGCTCAATCTATAACCCAGACTGGTGTTATTGTTGATCAGAATAATGAACCGATGATTGGTGTAACAGTACAAGTAAAAGGTGCAACGACTGGTGGCATTACGGATTTGGATGGTAACTTCTCCATCAAATGTAATAAAGGCGCCACATTAGTTTTCTCTTTTATGGGATACAAAACTGTAGAACATAAAGCGAGTGGTCAGAGAATGAGAATAGAAATGGTTGAAGATGCTCAAGCATTAGATGAAGTTGTTATTGTTGGCTTTGGTTCAATGAACAAAAAGCATATTACAGGCTCAATGACTTCAGTAGATTCTAAAATTCTGGAAGAGAAAAACTCAGTGAATGTCTTTGATGCATTACAAGGTGCAGCTCCCGGTATGCAAATCGTTTCAAATTCTGGAGCCCCCGGATCTTCGTCATTTGTATCTATTCGTGGTGCTTCTACTTTTAGTGACGAAGGCGTATCTCCATTGTATGTTGTAGACGGGGTAGTTGTAGATAATATCGACGATATCTCTGCGAATGATATCAAACAGATTGATGTTATGAAAGATGCAGCTTCTTCCGCAATCTATGGTGCCCGTTCTGCCAATGGTGTAATATTGATTACAACTAAATCCGGTGAATCTGGTAAGCCACGTGTTGATGTACGCTATCAACATTCCTTTTATACAGTTGCACGTAAACTTCCTCAGGTTAATGCTTTTGAAAGTCGTTTGAGTATGGCTGCCACAGATTTAGATAATCCATCTAAGACTTTGGAAAAATTCTCTGCACGTACCGACTCCGTTGGTATGCAATACAGTACAAACTATTATTATCAAGATCTGTTATTCCGCACAGGTGGGCGTGATGATGCTAGTGTACAGATTAGTGGTGGTTCTAAAGGTTTTAAGTACCGTGCATCTTTAAATTATATTGGTGAAAAAGGTGTTATATTGGAATCTGGAAACGATAAATATACAGCTAACATTAATGTTGATTATGAACCATGGAAAAATATCAAGTTTACAACTCGTGTTCGTTTAAGCTATAATAAAGTTAACAATATTAAAGAATCAGTCTTGCAGGATGCTATGCGTCGTGACCCTGATATGATTATTTGGTATCCGGACGGTGAATTAATTCCTTATTATTCTTCCGGCGGGCGTCGTCGAGTCCTTTTTCCGTCGGCACAAGCTTCTTCTGCTGGCGCACCATATTATTCTTCCGGCGGGCGTCGTAATCCTATTGCAGAGTTAAAGCAAAAGTTAGATGAGCGTTCAACTTATAGAGGAAACTTCTATCAAGGTGTAACCTGGACATTTACTCCTTGGTTAAGATTAGATGCTGATATCTCAGCAGATTATACATCTTATAGAAACTTGACATTCTCATCCAAGTATCTGGAAGGAAGTGATAACGGAAAAAATACGGGTGCAGATAGAAGCCAGCAGACTTGGAAATATGCAGGTGAAGCGTATTTGAACTTTAATAAAACAATTGCTAAAGACCATTCTTTAAATGCAATGGTTGGTAGTAGCTTTGAAGTAAGTAATCAATTAGAATACAATATAGCTGGCTCTTTCTTCTTATCTGAAGATATTCATTACATGAATCTTGCCACAGTAAAGGATGTGAAAAATATCTATACAAGTGGTTGGGATGAGGCTATGGTTGGTGTTTTCGGGCGTGTTGTATATAGTTGGAAAAGCCGCTACACCATAACTGGTAATCTTCGTTTTGACGGTTCTTCACGTTTCGGTAAGAATAATCGTTGGGGATCTTTCCCATCAGTTTCTGCTGCATGGCGTATTTCGGATGAACCATTTATGCGTTGGTCAAATAATGTTCTTACAGATGCAAAAGTTCGTGCCAGTTATGGTATTACCGGTAATGATAAGATTGGTCGTTATGAATCTCAGACTGTTTATACCGCAGGTTCTCAATATTATAATTCAGTAGGAGGTATAGTCCCTGCATCTAAGTATGGTAATCCGGATTTGAAATGGGAGCAAACCAAGCAGACAAATATTGGTTTGGATTTGAGCTTCTTAAATGGACGTATCATGTTTGTAGCTGATTATTATATAAAGAAAACAAGTGATCTACTTTCTGATTATAATCTTCCAAGTACTACCGGTTACGATAAGATGCGTGTAAACTTGGCAAGTATTGAGAATAAAGGTGTTGAATTATCTCTCACCACCACTCCGGTCAGAACACGTGATTTTAGTTGGAGTACAACAGTTAACTGGTGGAAAAATGATAATAAAATCCTAGATTTAGCTCGTGAAGATTATATCAGCAGCGCCTGGTTGATTGCAGCAGGAAAGCCTGCAGGTTTATTCTATGGTTACAAGAATTTGGGCGTATATGAGTATGATGCAAGCAATGCCTGGACTCAAGACTATAAGACTCGTTTAACTCCTGTCTTTAAGCGTGATGGTGATGGTAATGTCGTTATCGGTCTGAATGGTCAACCAACATTAGAAAAATATCTAAATTCTGATGGCAGTGAATATACCGGTAAAGTTGCCCAAATGACGGTGAATGGTGTGATAGCTGGTGGTGGTGATGTCATATGGTATAATAAGCCTAACGAAAATGGTGAATTGGATAATGTAATAAATTCTAATGATCAGACAGAATTAGGCAAAGCTACTCCGGATTGGTTTGGCTCTTGGGGAAATACTCTTACTTACAAAGATTTCTCTCTCTCATTTAATTTCTATGTTAGTTGGGGTGGCCAAGTTTGGAATGACTTGAAACGTTACTATTGCTCATGGGGAGGTAATACTCATAAGCAGACTCCTGAATATATTATGCAAGGATGGAAATATCCAGGTGAGATTACGGGTTGGTATGCACTGAATTCCAGACAACGTAAAACCAATAATCATTCTATGAGTTTGAGTGACCAATTCCTGGAAGATGCAACTTTTATTCGTTTACAATCCGTTCGTTTAAGTTATAATGTAAATCAAAGATTTTTAAATAAGACTCCGCTTCGTTCTGTACAAGCATATATTTATGGTAATAACTTATTAACTTGGACAAATTATACCGGTTATGATCCTGAATTAAGTGGCGGTGTTTTGACACCTGGTAAGGACAGTTCCAAGTATCCTCGTAAACGTGAATTTGGTATCGGATTTAATGTTGGATTTTAATTAAAAGGATAAGAAAATGAAGAAATATATTATTTTAGCTTTTACAAGCCTTTTAGCTTTAACAAGTTGTGAAAGTTTTTTGGATCGGTCGCCTTTATCAGACTTATCTCCATCAAGTTATTTCAAAGACAAAGCTGAAATGAAAAACTGGAATGCGGGTATATATGATGCATTTCAAAGTGCTCTTTCGAAAAGACAAGTACTTTTCGGTGATGTTCGTTCTGATAATGTAACAGGTACGACTTATGAAGATTCAAAGATTTATATGAATGCTTTGATGTCTAATATTTCAGATACCAGTTGGGAACCTTTCTATACTTGTATCTCCAGATGTAATATTGGTATTCAGAAATATCCAACTATTCCCAATATCCTGGAGTCTGAATATGCCCCATATATTGGACAATGTTATGCAATGCGCGCTTACTTGTATTTCTGGGGAACCCGTGCTTGGGGGAAAATGCCTATCATAACAGAGCCATGGGATGGTTCTTTAAATAACATAGCTGTTCCCCGTTCCTCTTTGGAGAAAGTAAAAGAACAAATATTGTCTGATATAGAAAGTGCTATTGGATATTTCAATATTTCTGATACGAGTGACAAATTCTATTTAGGAAAAGATGCAATGTATGCTTTATTGACAGAAGTATACATGTGGTACAATGAATATCAGGAGGCATTGAAAGCTTCAGATCATTTCATAGATCATAAGACTCTGACATTATCGAATGGAGAAGTTGAATGGAAGAATATCTTTACCAATCCCTCAGGTTCCAAAGAAGTAGTTTTTGCTATGGCATGGAATTATGAAACGGATGGTGCTCTTGGAGGTTGGCCTCAACTTTTGGGAGCTAGTAATACCAATAATGGTTATAGAATGTCGCAACCTATTTTTGACGAATTCATTGATCGCTTACGTTCTGGCGAAGGTTCTGATGCTCGTTTCTGGAATACAATTGATACTGTCAAAGTATACTATAAAGCTTCTCGTGTACCTTTAACTTATGCCAGTTATACAGCCGGTGTAGAAAGTGTAAATAAATGCATCAAGTATAGTGATATTGATCCAGAACGTGAATATGATTCTGCTAACCAAGTATATAAATCATACTTTGCAATCAAAAATACAACGGATAGCGAATTTGCATTGGTAATGATGCGTATGGCGAATATCATGTTACTTCGTGCAGAGGCTTTGAACAAATTAAATAGAGGAGATGAAGCATTAAGTATCGTCAACGATATTCGTAGTCGTGTGGGCTATTTGAAAGATGCCAAGTTAGAAGTTTCCAGTGTCAATAATACGAATGAAGTGGAAAACCTTATTTTGCATGAAAGACAATTGGAGCTTTTTGGAGAAGGTTATCGCTGGTTCGACTTGATGCGCACAGGACGTTTAATAGAGGTGATGGATCCTATCTATTCTGCACGTCAGGAAGCTGCTAATGTAACAGTTACTGGTTTTGGTCATGAAGGTACTAAATATTGGCCTATTTACTATGGTGAGTTTGAGTCCAATAAAGCACTTGTTGGTGATCAAAATGCACCCTATACCGAACGTTAATTATGAACTATTTAAATGAAGCGAATAATGAAACTAA
>OHAO01001472.1_pt1 | contig 16308 bp, 20 predicted proteins | sample 1577151 | NCBI WGS metagenome assembly OHAO01 (sample SAMEA3541585, study PRJEB24748) | human gut metagenome | biome: human gut; feature: human-associated habitat; material: faeces | place: China | collected 2012 | reverse complement strand
TTAGACATTTATATGAATGTGAGGTATAATGGAAGCATAAAAGGAACTGGTAAATGTATATTAGAAAAGGAGAATTAATATGAGAAACAACGTTATTGCAGTAGGAAAAGAAATTATTAAGTGTTTAGAAAGTAACAACGAAGTAAAGGCATATCAAGTATTGTATAATTGTGAAGACAAATTAAAATATGATGAAATTAATTTGTTAAACTATGCAATGTTAAAATGGTCTGATTTTATTAATGGTGAAATTTCATATAGTGATATGGACTATATAAAAGAAAGTTACGCTCCTGGTTATATGTCAAGAAAAGAGGGTGCAATGGAAAAGCTGTACATAGGTAGGTATGGTGTAGGAATTGCAGTTCATAAGCCCGCGTTCAACACAAGTAGATATCATGTTATTTTGTATTATGTATTTTAATATTAAAAAGTGAGGAATATACCATGAAAAAAGATTATTCGTTAGACTGGAATTTAGTTAGAACAATGAACAAAACTGATTTATATAAATTGGCAAAACGATATGCTAATGCATATAATCGCCGTGTGGAAAATATGCTTGCATCTGAATTAAAAGAGTCATACGCATATAAAAAAATATCATCATTATTAGGTGCTCCTTATCTTAAAAAATACAAAGGAAAATCAAAAACAATGAAACGGGTTCTTGTTTCTAACGTAACCTCAAAACTTTCAATAGAGGATTTGAGATCGGCAGTTAGTTCTTTTGAAAAATTTCTAACTCACGAAACATCAACATCAAAAGGACTTAGACAAGCAAAAGAGCGTCGCTATGAATTAGCACGTAAATATATAGGTAAATCAGCATCCGATCGTGAAGCAAAAGATTTTCTTACATTTCTAGGTAATACAATAAATGCAACAAAAGAGTTTGCACCAAGCGACACGGTACTAGAGGCAATTTCAAAATCATATGATAAAAATAATTATGATTTAGAAAAATTAAAAGAAGAATATGAAGAATTTAAGCGATCTGGTGATTCATTTGCTGAATGGATTAGGCATATGGATATTGATTATAAAGAGCAAGGATTAGAATTTTCAAATACAATGCATAAAATGGGATGGTAGTTGAATGATTTTAAATAGACCGGAATCAGTCGATGAAAAAAGATTATCTTCTATTGTTTACAATGAAGATATTAATATATCTGAAATAATAGAAGAAAATACGAATAACACGATTTCAAATGGAAAGAAAAGACGTGTTTTGTTATCTGATTTTGGAACTATTGATACAGAGACAACTACTATTCGTGCTTGTTCGGTAAACAATCCATTTGATTTCCCGATATCTGTAACATACTTATATCAAATTACACTTTTTGATTATAATTTTATTTTTAGAACTTCTGATGATTTTTCAAGTTTTCTTAACACAATAGTTGTTGAGTTAAACAAGCATAATGCTACATTAGTATTTTACGTTCATAATTTATCATTTGAATTTCAGTTTTTTAAAGCATTTTTGAATATAGATTCAGATTCAGTATTTGCTACAAAACCGCGTTCTATAATGAAATTTACAACTGATGATGGAGCATTAGAATTTCGATGTAGTTATTATTTGTCTAATATGAGTCTTGAAAAATTTACAGAAAATTTCTGTGATGAAACATATCGCAAAGATAAAGACTTAATTGACTATGAGATTGAACGTTTTCCATGGACTGAATTATCAGACGAGGAATTATATTACTCCTTAATGGACACTATTACATTGTATCATGCCATAAAAAATATTATGGAAAAAGATGGCGATAATATAAAAACGATTCCGGCTACTAGCACAGGTTATCCGCGTCGTGATGGTCGTATTGCTTGCATTGGTAAATCATCTTATCACAGAACAGATGAACAGAAAAAATATGTTAAATTATTTCATAAAGTACGAATTGATAAACATATGATGGAACTTGCGGAAAAAGCTTTTCGTGGTGGAAATACGCACGCAAATAGATTCTATGCAAATCAGCATCTATATAATATTGGAAGTTATGATTTCTCTAGTTCCTATCCTGCTGTTATTGTTGCATCCGATTATTTTGCTATGTCAAAACCAGTTGAGTGTACAAAAGATGTACAAGACTTAGACTCGTTAAAATACTATGCAAATAAGTATTGGATGATTTTACGTATATTATTTAAGGATATTGAAGTTAGAGACTATAAAAAAGTCGTATGCCCGTATATATCAAAATCAAATGTTTTGTATGATCGAAAAGAAGATGGAATATATGATAACGGAAGAATTTTAAAACAGAATGGATATGTAGAGATAACGTGTCTCGGAAATGAACTGCCTATTATAATGGGACAATACAAAGGAAGTTTTAAAGTTATAGAGGCATACTACAGCCATAAAGGATATTTACCAGATTTATTACGTAAAACAGTGCTTAATTATTTTCATACCAAAACAGAATTGAAAGGAGTACAAGGAAAAGAATACGAATACATGAAATCAAAAAACAAGCTAAATTCCTTTTATGGAATGATGGTTGAAAAAATGGTAAAACCGATTATCGAATATTCGCTCGGTAAATGTATTATGAGACAACCGACTGAAGAAGAAATAGAAGATGCAATTGCTAAATTCTATTCGAATCGTTCAAACAAATATTTGTGCTTTCTGTGGGGTGTATCTATTACGGCAGTAGCGCGTGTTAGGTTGCAGGAAATGATCGATATTGTAGGTTCTGATTTTGTTTATTGTGATACTGATTCATGTAAAATGAGAAGTCCAGAAAAATATATAAAGAAATTTGATGAATATAACGAAGAATGGATTAAAAAAGCTGATAATTGTGGATTGCAGTATTATGCATATACAAAAAATAATGAAAAACAAATTTTAGGAATTGCAGATCGTGAATCAGATTATAAAGAATTTATTACGCTAGGTGCAAAGAAATACGCTGTTATTAATCAGAAAAATGTACTTGAAATTACAATTGCAGGTGTTCCTAAAAAAGCAGGTGCATTATTATTAGGAAATATAGATAATTTCAAGCCGGGATTTGTTTTTAAAACAAGTGATTCTGATTCTAATTCATTGCGTCAATTATGGAAGAAAACATTATTTTATAACGATGATATTAATGAGGTATTAACAATAGATGGTAAACAATTAAACATTACATCTTATGTAGCACTTGAGCGTACAACCTATGAGTTAAACATAACAGACGAGTATCAAGACTTAATACAAGAAAATTACTTAAATACTTTAATGGTGCAAGATGATGTATACTTTAATTAGGCAATAAAAAAACTCCGGTGCTATTAGCATTGCCAACCACGGCACAAGATACAGTAGAACTTAATCCATGGTATCTGTATCAAGCTTGATCTAATAGTCACCGGATTGATTATATAGTATCATATTTTTTTAAAAAATGCAAGATAAAAAGCTTGACATTTTAAGATAATAGTTATATACTATAGTTGTAACAAAGAAAAAAATAAAAATTAAAAAGGAGAACAAATTATATGGCATTAAAAGTAAAAGAAACTACATTTTCAGCGAGAGACACACTTCGAATTACATCTTCTACAGATGCAGTACCGATGAAAGATGTGCCGGATGGAACAGAACTTCATTACATCGGATATGTAAAGACAGAAATTACAAATGAATCATCAGGTGAAATTTTTGATTCGATTGTAATTAAAACAGAAGATGGCAGTTTATATGCAACACGATCAGCTTCCTTTATGAGAGCATTAGAGGAAATTCTTGAAACAATTGCTGATTTTGGGGAAGATGATTTAGAACCAATTATTTTAACAGTTAAACATCTTAAGAGTAAGAATGGAAATACATTTGTTACATGTCAGTTAGCATAAAAGAAAGGAAGTAAGTAAAATGAAAAGAACAGTAGTAGAATATAATTATAGTGTAACGATGGAAAACGGTGAAACATTTAATATTGTATCATCGAAATCAATTAGTGTAAGAAAACTGAATAAAGTTTGTAAAGATAAAGGCAGTGAATATAAGACCGCTGTTTGTACTACAGAATCACATACCTACGAATTATCAGATGAAAAGTTTATTGAATTAGCAACTAGAATTGACTAATATAGTCATTTTTGAATACCTCCTTGTAAAAAGCGGCTAGTGGAAATCAGCCGCTTTTTATTTTTGTTTCACGTGAAACACAGAAAGGCAAATATTATGTATTTTGATGAATTTAATAATTTTAAAGTTATGCCACCATATCACGACGGTAGAAAGTTATTATCTTTAAAAGATTTAAATAAAGAGAAACCAGAAATTTATATTGATACTACTAATCGTACAGCAGGTAAAACAACGTTTTACAATGGATATTTGGTTGATAGATTTTTACAATTTGGCGAAAAATTTTGTCTATTGTACAGAAAAAAATATGAGTTAGAGATCGTAGAAAGAACATTTTTTGATGATATAGGAAAAATTTTTTTCAGCGGATTGGAAATGATATCAGAATCTAAAGCAAATGGTGCTATTGATTTTTTGTACTTAAATCAAGTTGGCGAAAAAGAGTCTAATAAAAAACAGTGTGGATATGCGATATCAATTAGTGGTGCTGATGAAATAAAGAAAATGTCACACCTGTTATCTGATGTTGTTAGGATTTTATTTGATGAATTTCAATTGGAATCAAGGCGTTATCTTAAAAATGAATTACAGAGTGTTATTTCTATACACGACTCAATTGCGCGTGGTGCAGGACAACAAACTAGATATGTTCCATTAATTCTTGTCGGAAATTTACTTGATTTATATAATCCCTATTATGAAGCAATGGGAATATCAATGCGGCTTGATATCAAAACAAATTATATGCGTGGTAATGGATGGGTACTAGCGCAAGGTTTCAACGCAGAAGCGGCAAGTAAAATAAAACAGACAGGTTTTCATAAAGCATTTTCATCGCATGACTACACAGCGGTATCTGAAAAGAAAGAATACTTATTCGATGAAACAAATAATATCAGAACTGATATTCCAAACCGGGGTTCTTATGTAGGTACTATTTCCTCAAAAAATAAAAAATACGGTGTCCGGTATATATGGGAATGTGAATGTTTTTATGTAAGCAAAAAATCAGATCCATCGTGGGTAACTGCTATAGCCGCTACTGAATCAGATATAGCAGAAGATTCGATTTTCATTAGAAGATCAAAACTGAGAGAAAAACTAGAAAAAGCATTGCATACAAATAATTTGTACTATGACAGTATGGAGAGTAAAAAGGCGTCATTATCATTAATATATAACAAAGAAATTTGATATAGTAAAAAGTTATAACATAATTTTTGTTATAACTTTTTTCTATAATAATTGATATTGACAAAAACTATAACAAGAAGTATACTATAAGTATAAATTATATAGGAAAGGAGATGTTATAAGAGATGAATGCAGTTATGGTAGCAATTACATTTAATGCATTAGACATATTAACTGGAATGATAGCGGCAATTCGTTCAAAAGAAATTCAGTCCTCAAAATTACGAGATGGATTATTTAAGAAAGCCGCTTTTATTTTGTGCTATTTTCTAGCGTGGTTAATTGACACATACGGACATACAGTAGGTTTTTCAATTGGGGTGCCAGTCTTACCGGTAATTGTGTTGTACGTCGTAACAACAGAATTAGTGTCAATTATTGAAAATATTACAAAGATTAATCCTGATTTACTAGGTTCTAAATTACTTGAAATGTTTCACGTGAAACACGACACAGAAGAAGGTGAGACTAAATAATGGGAAGCATTGCAAAGGCAGTTAAGTTTATGATAGAAATTGCAAATGACGATTTACATGGATATGATCAAGTGGAAAGAAATGGCCCTGATTATGACTGTTCATCTCTAGTTTCAACGGCATTATATCAAGCAGGTTTTAATATTTCTCCTTATTCTTGGACTGGTAACATGGAAGTACAATTGAGAGCATGTGGTTTCACTGATTGTAAACCGCCTTGGAAAGCAGGTGACATACATCTCAATAGTAAACATCATGTATGTATGTCAATAAATGAGAATCAAATTGCGCAAGCATCTATTAACGAAAACGGTTATGTGACTGGTGGGAAAACAGGAGATCAAACTGGTAAAGAAATAATTATTAGAAATTACTATGAGTATTCAAAAGGATGGGATTTTCATTTAAGATACACTGGTGAACATAATCATAAGACACTAGAAGAAATCGTAGATGAAGTGATAGCAGGAAAATGGGGAAATGGTGATTCCAGAGTTACCGCCTTACAGAATGCAGGTTTTAATCCAAACAGTGTTCAGACTGAGGTAAATAAAAAATTAAGAAAAACTGATGAAAAGAGGAAATCAGATATAGCAAAAGAAGTATTAGAAGGGAAATGGGGAAATGGAACTGATAGAATCGTAAATTTAACAAAAGCAGGATATGAATATGAAGAAATACAAAATATTGTAAATCAGATGTTGCAGAGGTAATATAATGCCAGATATTAATAGATCGTATTCTTGGGCAATTGAAACATGCAATGCACCAAACGTCGGTTACTCAAATTTGTACCGAAATCAGCAAAAAGTAAATGGGATAACATATTATGATTGTAGTTCATTTATTAATTTTGCATTAGTTGCAGGTGGATTTGACACACCATCATACGCACCAAACTATAGTGCTTTTACAACATATAATGAAGCAAATGCACTATTGCAACTTGGATTTGAAGAAGTAAATGCGAATGGTGAATATTTACCCGGGGACATTGGACTTAATCCCACGCACACAGAAATATGTTACACAGGTGGACAAGGAAAAGGTGTTTTTATGGGCGCTCATACTGCAAATGCATCTCTGGACAACCAAGTGTGTATTGGTAGTTCTAGCGGAGATATTAATTACCAAAGAAGTTTTCAGCGTCTATTCCGCTATGGCGGTGGAGCATCACTTATTGGTTCTAGCATTTATGTTTGTGCGGCAATTGCGGGTAATATGTGGCAAGAATCCGGGATAAATCCCGGAATTTGGGAAAATTTAAGTGAGGGTACTTGGACTGATTTGCTTAAAGGATATGGTCTAGGACAGTGGACAAATACAGGTGGTGATACGCATGGAAGATTATATAAGCTTCATACATGGTTAAATGAAAATGGCTATTCCGATGACGATGGAGACGGTCAAGTAAAATACATTAGTGTAGAAAATGTATGGTATAAGCAAGGCGAAGCAATGGCATTTGATAACTTAAATGCATTTCTTACTACTGATGTAGAGGATATTGAATTACTAACACATGCATGGAATATTGGATGGGAAGGAATTCACGATGAAACATGGGATTTAAGGGTTCAATACGCAAGGGATTGCTACCAATTCATTTTACAAAATGCGAATGATACTTCAATCAATAAGTGGATAAGTGGTAATAGATATCTTAGTGCTGGAGAAAGATATAATAATGCTGTTATGTTATATCGTTCATTAAGCGCAGGCGGTGGCGGTGGTGGAAAACCAACGAAAAAGAAAAAGAATATGCCTGCATGGATGAAAATAAGATATAAAATTTAATGTTTCACGTGAAACAAGAAAGGAGTTTATAAAAATGGCAATTCGGACAACAGAAGAACTACTTAATATGATTCGTGATAGAACAGGAGATAGTGACGATGATTTAGCATTTTTAGAAGATGCGTCAGATACACTGATCTCATTATCAGAATCAGAAAATTGGAAAGAAAAATATGAAACAAATGATGCAGAATGGAGAACCAGATATAAGGAACGCTTTTTTAATAAAGAAGAAAAAGATGATAAAGAAAAAAACGATAAAGAAGATGATGCAAATTATAAAAAAACATATGATGATTTATTTATTTTTTCTTAATTAGAAAGGAGTTAAAATGGCAAGACGAGTAGCAGTAAATACACTTAGTGCATCAACAATTGATATCTTAAATGTTATAAGACAGAATGCATCGTATGATTATCAGCAGAATGTCCCTGTTGTAACTAAATCAAATGATATTCCAAAGGTTGGGGAGGTAATCTATGGAACGCCTGCATTTGCGAATCAGTTTATCAATGCTCTTGTAAATAGAATTGCAATTGTAAGAACGCAGAGTGCAACTTTTAACAATCCATATTCCATTCTTAAAAAAGGATATTTGGAATTTGGCGAAACAGTAGAAGATATCTTTGTTTCAATTGCAAAAGCTGTTGATTTTAGCGCTGAGAAAGCAAGTGCAAGGGAATTCAAACGTACAATTCCAGATATTCGATCTGCATTTCATGTAATGAATTGGCGCGTAATGTACCCAGTAACTATTCAGGATGAAGATTTGAGACAGGCGTTTTTGTCTATGGATGGCGTAACATCATTAATTGCAAAAATTGTTGATTCTGTTTATACGGCGGCAGAATACGACGAATTTTTGATGTTTAAATATTTACTTATTAAGTCAATTAGCCATGGCAAAATGAAACCTGTTGCGCTCGGTGCTACAATGAATGATGCCGCAGTCGAATTCAGAGGAGCATCAAATATTTTACCTTTTATGTCAAGCGAGTACAATGAAGCGGCTGTTAAAACAAATACGCCTAAAGATCGGCAGGTCATATTTATGGATGCCCGTTATAATGCGCAGTATGATGTTAATGTATTGGCATCTGCATTTAATATGGATAAAGCAGACTTCATGGGACGCCTTTTCCTAATTGACAATTGGTCAGATTTTGACAATGATAGGTTTGATATTATTCGCGAAAATTCAGATGGAATTGAGGAAATTACCGTTGATGAACTTGCACTTATGGCAAAAGTAAAGGCTGTAATCCTTGATGAAAATTGGTTTCAGGTGTATGATAACAATAATAAATTTACTGAAAAATATGTAGCATCGGGAATGTACTGGAATTATTTTTACCATACTTGGAAAACAATTTCGTCTAGTCCATTTGCAAATGCAATTGTTTTTGTCGAATCAGATGCAACTATCACACCTTTTGCATCAATTACGGCTGAAATTGTTGATAAATCAATTACAGATGAAGCTATTACAATTACAATTCAGGCAGAACATGACGGAGCAACTTTACAGCCCAACGTTGTTAATTTTGTACAGACAGAAGAACTTACAACAAATGGAATCGCTGTGCATAAATATGGTGCATTGTTAATTCCGGCAGGAAAAGCAAGTACAAACATTAAGCTTGAGGCTATCATCGATGGTGTTACTTATAAGGCGACAACAAATATTACAAGTGCGTCTAATGTTGGTGCAACAGTAACTATGAACAAGCAGTAAAATATTTTTTAAAAAGGTGTTTCACGTGAAAAATTAAAAAATGTGTTTCACGTGAAACACATAGAAAACATAGAAAGGAGTTAATATGGCAAAACAGATTGATTATCCTGCTGACACGGTAGATTCTAACGGCAAAGCATGGAAAACAGTAGGTGAAAATATAAGAAATGGTGCAAAGAGCGACTCTTTAACAACAGCAGTTATCGATGAACTTTTAAATGAGCTGTATCCCGTCGGCTATGTTTTTCTTGGTGTTTTACCAAAATTGTTACAAGAAAAATTTGTCTGGAAACCGGGAATAGGACAGTCATATAGAAGTCGCGTGTGTGTTTTGAATACGGAAGCTCCGGTTGGCGATATTATTAGGCATCTGTCTGATAGAACAGCCGTGGTACTTAGCAATGAAGATGTCACTAAATTTAACGCCGCTACGGGATTAAACATTGAAGCATTAGGTGTAACGGGAATTCCAGTCTGTTATCGGGTGGCGTGATATGATTATTTCTCCAGAATCAAAAATTTATATATTATCAAATATTCCAATTGATAACACGTATGATAACACATTATATTTTACAAATGCTGAAAACCAAAATAACTATTTTTTAAGTAAAGCAAAATACAATCGTTCAAATTATACTTATCAACGTAGTAATTCAAATACAATACGTGTTGATATCAGAACTGAAAATTTGTATGATTGTAATTATCTTTTATTTCAGAATAGTGCATTTGGAACAAAATGGTTTTATGCATTCATTACATCGGTAGATTATGTAAACAATGAAACATCCGATATACATTACGAGATTGATGTAATGCAAACTTGGTTTTTTGATTATGCGATGGAACAGTGTTTTGTTGAACGTGAGCACACAGCAAGCGATGTAATTGGGGAACATATTGAGGCTGAACCTGTTTCAACGGGTGAATATGTATTTAACGATTATTCGCAAATAATGCTTATGAGAGAAATGGTTGTTTGCGTTGCAATTGTTGATACAGATGGTGAATCAGCCGGAACTTTATACGATGGAATATACGGTGCAGCACAATTATTTGTATATGATTCTACCGATGTTTCTAGTATCAATGGAAAAATAAATGAATACACACAAAAACCAGATTCTATATTAGGAATATATATGTTCCCAAAATCATTTTTACTTAATAGTACAATTCCAGAAAATCATTTAATTGAACAGAGAACAAGTGCAACATCTACAGTAGTATTGCAAAATGCATTAACAGGAACAGAAACACTTGACGGATATTTACCAAGAAATAAAAAATTATACACTTATCCGTATAATTTTTATCACGTCGATAATGCAAGTGGAAATGAATTATCATTGCGATATGAATTTTTTGATAATTTAAGACCTGTTGTCGAAATCTCGGGAACTATAACACAACCTGTTACCGCAATTTTGAGACCATGCTCATATAAAGGTGTAGCATCATATAGTGACCTTGGTGGATGGACTACTCTCAATACAGAGACTTTGCAAATGAGCAACTATCCGATTTGCAGTTGGAATGTTGACGCATATCAGGCATGGGTAGCACAGAATTCAATTCCGCTTGCACTTGGCGTCGCGTCAAAAACAGCACAAGGTTTTGTTTCTGGTGCTGGGGTTGGTGGAATGGTAAGTTCTGCAATTGGACAAGTAACAAATATTGTAAGTCAGGCATACACTGCTAGTATATCAGCAGACATTGCAAAGGGAAATCTTAATAACGGTGGTGCAAATGTAGCAAACGGAAAACAGCAATTTTATGGCGGTAGATGCAGTATTACTGCTCAATATGCAAGAATTATTGATGATTTTTTCACAAGATTCGGATATGCAGTAAAACGAGTAAAACTTCCAAATAGAGTTGCGCGACCGCATTGGAATTATGTAAAGACAATTGATTTTTCCGCAAAAGGTAGTATACCATCAGACGATATGAAAAAAATTTGTAGCATATACAATAATGGAATCACTTTTTGGAAAAATCCAAACGAAGTCGGTAACTACAGTCTAGATAATTCAATTTAAAAAATATTGTTTCACGTGAAACATAATATATGTTTTTTTGTTTCACGTGAAACAAAAAAGAAAGGTTAAAAATGGCAAGAAAGAAAACATTATTTGATGAAAGTCTTACGATGAATCAACAGACATATTATTTTTATATAGATCGGTTAACTGAATTGTCAATTTCGATGTTTAAATGGGAAAATTTGCCAGACACGGTTGATAGCAGGTATATAGAATTGTCACTGTTTAAAAATGGGAATTCTATTTACTTTAACGATGATGTAATCGGAAATTTATGTCTGGATTGTGTACCATCAGGAAATTTTGATGTATACGGAAATCCGACTGGAAGAAGAGCGTATTCGTCATATAATAACTATTCGAAAATACTTGATGAAACAAACAGTGTAATTATATGGAATAATATGCTTAGAACAAACAGTTATCCGGCTGTTGAAATGTTTTCGAAAAAACTATATATACTTGACAGAATTATTGACGTTAATAGCAATGCACAAAAAACGCCAGTATTATTACAAGGAACTGATAAACAGAGATTAACATTGCTTAATTTGTACAAAGAATTTGACGGAAATACACCTTTTATTTTTGGGGATAAAAATTTAGATTTAGGGGCAATTACAGCAATAAATACAAATGCACCTTACATATCTGATAAAATATACGATCTTAAAAGTAAAATTTGGAATGAAGCACTGACATATCTTGGAATTAGTAATGTGACTATTACGAAAAAAGAACGAATGATAACAGATGAAGTTGCACGAGCACAGGGTGGAACTATAGCATCAAGATACAGTAGACTACAATCAAGAAAAGATGCAGTGGAAAAAATAAACAATATGTTTGGAACAAATATTAAAGTATCTTATAAAGAAGATTCTGATAATGTTTCACGTGAAACATTAGATCAAGACGAAAAAGGTGGTGAACTTTTTGAGTAAATACACAACAGAAGTTCGATATATTTGTGAAAAACTAGCAAATTATGATGAATCAAAAGGAGCGGATGCTATTGATTCTATTCTTGAAAAATGTTGGAATAAGATTTTTACATCAACACCAACAATATTTGATGAATCGTATCGAAAAATAATTTGCAAAAAAATCTTAAAGCATTTTTACTTAAGAGAAATAGGGGCTGAAACGTTTGGAATTTGGAAATTTTGGATGAACACCAAAATGGAAGAATTGTTACCTTATTATAACCAATTGTGGAAAAGTGAATTGCTTGAATTTAATCCATTATATGATGTTGACGTTACAAAGACATATACTAAAACAGGTGATACCGATACAACTAACACTAATACTGTAAATAAGTCAGGAAGTAGTAGTACAGATGAATCAGGTTCGACTGATAGCACTGACAAGGTCACAAATACTACAACCGGAACAACAGATACAACAACAACTAATACATCAAATAAAAAAGATAGATATTCAGATACACCACAAGGAACATTATCCAATATAGAATCAAATACATACTTGACTAATGCAAGAATTATTGATGAAACGAATTCTGGAACTTCTAATACTACAATTGAGAATAACAGCACAACAGATGATACATATGCAGAAACGAGAGGAAATAAAACAGAAAACAGTTTTGAAAATGAAGAAAAAGGGAATAATACTGGAACAATAAATAGTACAGAGGAATATACCGATCATATTATAGGAAAAACAGCTAGTGGAAGCTACAGTGAAATGTTATTAAAATTTAGAGAGACATTTCTAAATATAGATATGATGTTTATAAATGAATTTGAGGAACTTTTCATTGGTTTATGGTAAAGGAGATTTTAATATGGCAAACTCAAACGCTAACTTTACACCGGATTTAGAGCCGTTCACAGGAATACAGCCTTTTAGATACTGGTGTCAACACGTTTTACCAATTTCATACGATGATAGTTTAAGCTATTATGAACTTTTATGCAAATTGGTAGAACACATGAATACATTTATCGATGATGTAGACGGATTGTTTAAAGATGTTACAAATTTAAGAAATGCATATGTTCAGTTACAGAATTATGTAAATAATTATTTTGACAATTTGGATGTGACACAGGAAATTTATAACAAATTAGACGAAATGGTAATGGACGGAACATTAACAAATTTAATTCGTCCTATTGTTTCGGCTGTATCACAGCCACGAATTGTTGATTCGGTTAACGATATGGTTAATATCACTTATACGTACGTTCTGAGAAGTAATGGACATATTTATCAGTATATTACGAACAAATGGACAGATACCGGACTTGTTTATGTTGCTGACGCGACAGGGTTTTTAGGACTTAGAAATATGATTGCATACGATCTAAATAACCTGAATCAGACTGGTATTTATTTTCACGGAACATCTGACCCAAATGCAAGTAATACTCCAGATGATACTTCATTTAGAGCAGGTAATTTTTTATGCATTGTATATTATCAGAGCGATTATCGTTTTTATCAGATGTTTTATACATTTAGTGATAATAACTTGTATATAAGACACAAAAAAGGAAGCACTTGGACTAAATGGGAAGCTGTATATCTGATAGGTGGTTCACTTCCATACAATAATCTAAATAATATTGTTAATTCAGGTACATTTTATCATATTTCTACAGCAGATGCTGCTATTAATACTCCGGATGATAGCGTGTATGCAAATTCAGCATTTATGATTTGCTGTTATTATAGTTCACAGAATCATCATTATCAGGTTTTCTACTCACACAGCAAAGATAACTCAATGTATGTTAGACACCAGATTGCAGATGCGTGGAGCACATGGGCAAGTATTAATGTAACGGCTGACGGTTTGCCGTTTAGAAATCTTAATAGTATTGTAAGTTCTGGAAGCTATTTCCATTTAAGCACAGACGATGCCGCACTTAATACGCCAGATGATAGCGTATATGGAACAGGTGCTTTTATGATTACTTGTTCATATGTTAATAATAATCATAACTATCAGGTGTTTTATTCACATAGCAAAGATAACGCAATGTATATCAGACACCAGATTGCAGGAACTTGGACTGACTGGAGTGTTATTAACGTAACTTCAGAATCATTACCATTTAGAAATTTGAATAATATCGTTTCGACTGGAAGTTATTTCCATAAAAGCACAGATGAAGCGGCACTTAATACGCCAAATGATAGCGTATATGGAACAGCCGCTTTTATGGTAACAACAAATTATTCAAACAATGTACATCAGTACCAAATTTTCTATAGCCACGGAAAAGACAACAGTTCATATATTAGACATAAGTTAGATGCAGATAACTGGAGCGATTGGGCAACAATTAATGTAACGGCAGGTGTATTACCGTTTAGAGACTTGAATAATATTATAAGTTCTGGAAGTTATTTTCATTCAAGTTCTGACGAGGAAGCACTTAATACACCAAATGATGCCTACAGAACATCTGTTTTTATGGTTACGTGCAACTATGGTGCTACTACTTACAAGAACTATCAGGTTTTTTATGGATATGGTAATGATAATGCAATGTTTATCAGGCATCAGCAGGGTAATAGTTGGACTGCATGGAGTGGAATTCAGGTATGCGGTGAATTGCCGTTCAGAGATTTGAATAATATTGTAACAAGCGGAAAGTATGTCCATAGAATGTCAGGAACGGCGGCGGCACATACTCCGGGAAGTAATCAGTACGCTAATGCAGATTTCATTGTTGATAGCACTTTTATTGATTATGAACATAATATGCAATTATTTTTTGGTTTAAATGATGATTATATTTGGTTCAGATCAAGAATTAGTGAAACGCAGGGTTGGGGAACGTGGAAAAGACTTGCATATGCAGATGAAATTGTAAGTAGTGCCGTACCGAGTAAACCAGATGAAACTATTCCAAGTGATAGTGATGTACCGAGTAAACCAGATGAAACTATTCCAAGTGATAGTGATGTACCGAGTAAACCAGATGAAACTATTCCAAGTGATAGTGATGGAACACAGACTGGAACTATTGTTGATGTTGACAGCGGAATGGGTAATACAGAGGATTAATAAAATGAGGGGCATTAATGCCCCTCATCATTTTGTAATACTTGCTTAATTATATTTAATTCTCTATCACCATACATTATAAACCAAATGTTATATCTATATGACGATATTAAATTTAAACCATATAGATTTTCTATAACATCATGAAGTATTCGCATCTTATTATAATAATAATTTTTAAACGTTAGTGTTGAAATATAATTTTCACATTTAAGTAATGCATTTGAATATTCATCAAAAATTTTATCTGTCATTTTTACCATTTCCTATGTACGTTATCCCAAAAAATACACCTAACATTATACCAAAAAACATCGAAATAATACATTCAACAGCAGTGAACATTATAATCATCCTTTCTTAATTCAATTGATCTTATTAAAATATCGTCTTTTTTAAATAATACAATACAATCTTCCTTAAATAATAGATTTCTATAATGACCATATACACTTTTCCAAGGGTATTTAAAATTTATTTCAGTAACGGAACGCATTATCAATTCTTTATTTCTATTTGTTAATAATTCTATTTCGTACATAATCTTTCACCTAACTTCCAATAATATAATATGTCTCTAGTTAATACTATAGCAAGCATATTTTGAGTCTTAAAAGTAACTCTAATGCAAGGCTGAGAATATCTGTCTTTTAATGTAATGATATATTCATTATTATAGATATCAATATATAACTTTCTATTTTCAAGCCACATATCATATACATAAAAAGTTGCTTTTATATCAGATTTTGATAATAAAGTATACTTAAGGTCTAATGTTGCCAAAACTGATTCAACTACATTCATTGCTGTTTTTAATATCATATAAGTTCTCTCCTTTCTATTTACCAGTTCCTTTTATGCTTCCATTATACCTCACATTCATATAAATGTCTAA
>OHAO01001458.1_pt1 | contig 16453 bp, 19 predicted proteins | sample 1577151 | NCBI WGS metagenome assembly OHAO01 (sample SAMEA3541585, study PRJEB24748) | human gut metagenome | biome: human gut; feature: human-associated habitat; material: faeces | place: China | collected 2012 | reverse complement strand
GTAAATCAGGACCCGTGACAGGGTTAGTGCGCGAAGCGCGTCCGGGCGGTTCGTGCCGATACGCCGGGGTTCGCATCCTTTGAAGTGGACATGGTCGATCCCATCTCGTGCGAAAATCTGCAGTATGCGTTCCGGGAGTTCCGGCCGTACATCGGCCAGTGCCGTTTTCGCGACTGCGCGCACCTGAAAGAGCCCGGCTGTGCCGTTCTCGCCGCCGTGGCGGCCGGCAGGATCGCGCCGGAGCGCCATGAGAGCTATGCGCGCCTGTACGCGCTCTCGGCCCAGGTCTGCGACTGGGAAAAGAAAAAGTGACGCACCAAAGCACCGCCCTCCGCATACACTGTAGGGAGAACCTGCAAGCGGAGGGCGGTGCTTTATGTTTCGACGGCGGGGGATTTGCTTCTGGATCGGCATCGCGTGCGTGGTCGCCGGTGTGTTCATCATTCTGGCGCTGGTGCTGCCGGCCGGCTTCTGGTGGTTTGCGCTCGGCGGTGCGCTCATTGCGGCAGGTGTGTGGCTGCTGCGGTGTTGAGGGCGGCATAACCGGCGCGTGCCCGGCATAAGGATGTACAAAAACGACAAGGAGCACATCTTTATGGAACTACAACTGGGCAAGCAGAAACGCATGATGTACGCGCGGGTGTTTGACCGCACGGAGGAGGAGACCTGCAGCGCGGACGCCGTTGTGCCCGATGCGCTGGGGGACATCGGCACGATCTTGGTCACGGAGGGCACATTCTGCCTCTGGAATCTGGACTTTTCGGACAAGAGCGCGCAGATCGAGGGCAGCATCGCGGCCGACGTGGTCTACACGGAAGAGGATGGCACCCTGCGCAGCTTCCCGGTGGAGCTGCCGGTGAAGGTGCGCATCAGCGGCGAGACGCTCTCGCCCGATGTGCGGCCATGGCTGCGGTGCACGCTCACTGCGCTGGATGCGCGCACGGTCAATTCGCGCAAGGTGCGCGTCACAGCACGGCTGAGCCTGTGCCTGCGCGCCTACCGGGAGACGGAGCTTGCGCTCACGGACCGGATCGAGAGCGACGGCGGCGCAGTATTCACGCGCACGGAAACGATCTACTTGCAGATTCCGGTGTCTGTGGAGGAAAAGACATTCACCGTCTCGGAGACGCACCGCTTCGCGTCCGGGCAGCCAGAGGCTGAACGTCTGCTCTGCCACACGGAGACCGTGCTGATCGATGATGTCAGTACCGTCGGCAGCCGCGTCATTTTTCAGGGGCGCGTGTGTGCGTCTGTCTCCTATCTCCAGCAGGGGCAGATGTGCCCAATGGTTGAGAGCTTTGAGACACAGTTTTCGCAAATGCTCGACTGCCCGGCGGACACGTCGCCGTGTCTGATGCACACGGCTGTCAATCTCACGGCGGCCTACCTGAACGTGAGCGCTGCGGCCGATGGCACGGTGCTGGAGGCGGAGTACCATCTCGTTGCGCAGACGGTGTGCCTTGCGGATGCGGAGGCAGATTGCGTGACGGATGCCTACTGCAATACGGCCGAGCTCACGCTCGAGCGCGAGACGGTGCCGGCCGGCACCGTGCAGCCGGGAGAACCGCTGCGCCTGACGGCGGAGGGCACGCTCGCGTGCGAGGCCGCTTCGCTGACCGTTATGTCCCGGCGTGCCGTGGTCTGTGGCTTGGCGGAGGATGGCTGTGACGTGCTTGTTCGCCTGCTCGTGACGGATACCGAGCAGCGGGGATCCTGCATGGAAAAGCGCTTGCACCTGCCGCTTGAGGCGGCAGACGGCGTGCGGCTGGAGCTGCTGAGCGTGCAGCCGGAGGAGCCGGCTGTCACGGTCACGGCGGACGGATTCCTGATCCGTGTGGCAGTGACGGCGCGCACAGCCGCGCTTCAGGAGTCCGGCTTCCGGCAGGTCACCGGGGTGACGGTGCAGGAGCGCGTCTGCCCGTATGCCTCCGTACCGTCGCTGACGATCGTGCGCTGGGGCGGGGAGGACCTGTGGACGCTTGCCAGACGATACTGCTCGAGCGAGCAGCTTATCCGCGAGACGAACGGCCTCACGGATGATGCCGCCATGGCCGAACCGCCGCAATATCTCCTCATTCCCAAGACGCAGGTGTAGTTTTCGCGCAAATATGCGGATTTTTCTTGCCACGCGGCCTGGAGTGTGCTAAAATATTCAAAGCATTTTAGCAAGAGGAGTTGTGACTATGTCCGGACATTCCAAGTGGCATAATATACAGAAGACCAAAGGCGCGCAGGACGCCAAGCGTGCGCAGGCGTTCACGAAGATCGCCCGCGAGATGATCGTGGCCGTCAAAGAAGGCGGCAGCGGCGACCCCAATAACAATTCCCGCCTCGCAGCTGTCATCGCCAAGGCGAAAGCCGCCAATATGCCGAATGACAACATCAAGCGCACGATCGACAAGGCGCTCGGCTCCGGCAACACGGATAACTACGAGTCCATCACTTACGAAGGCTATGGCCCGTCCGGTGTTGCCATCATCGTTGAGACGATGACCGATAACCGCAACCGCACCGCCTCTGAGGTGCGTCACTACTTTGATAAGTACGGCGGAAACATGGGCGCGACCGGCTGCGTGTCGTGGTCGTTTGATAAGAAGGGCGTCATCGTCATCAATGACGAGGATCAGGAGCTCGACGAAGACAAGGTCATGGAGGACGCGCTCGAAGCCGGCGCGGCGGACTTTGCGCCCGACGAAGGTGTTTACACGGTCTATACCGATCCCGACGATGTGGCATCGGTGGCCGAGACGCTCACGAATGACGGCTATGAGCTGCTGAGCGCGCAGGTGGAGATGGTGCCGCAGAACACCATCAAGCTCACCGACGAGGGCGATATCAAAAACCTCCAGAAGATGCTCGACATGTTCGAGGACAACGAAGATGTCCAGAACGTGTGGCACAACTGGGAAGAGTAAATTTCATATGCGCAGTGCGACCGCAGCCAATTCGGCTGCGGTCGTTTTTCGTCGCAGGAATGAATATTTTGTGAATTTTCGGATTGTGTCCTGTAAAAGAATGTGTTAAAATACAGCCAATGGAGCGGTATTCCGCTCAGAGATAGGAACGGAGGAAAAACAGATGAAATACTGCAGTCAATGCGGCAAAGAATTGGTGGACGAAGCGGTCGTGTGCCCGAACTGCGGCTGCGCGGTGCAGGCGCCAATCAACCAGCAGGAGGATAAACCGTCGACGGGACTGAACATTCTGGCGTTTTTGTTCCCGCTGATTGGTTTGATTTTGTTCCTGTGCTTCCAGAAGACGACGCCGGTGCGCGCCAAAGCAATCGGCAAATGGGCACTGATCGGCTTCATCGTTGGTATTGTGCTTTCGGTTCTGGGCGCTCTATTCTCATAAACGTGTATGCGGGTGAAATGCGGTTTGCATTTTACCCGCATTTTACGTCTATGGTGTTTTGGACTTGACGCGAAAATGCTACCCTGTATTTACTATGACATAGGGAGCGGCAACATGAAGTGGATGAAATTCTGGGACACGATTTCGTCAATCCTGGTTCTGCTTGGCATGGGTCTGTACGGCAGCAGCTGCTATTATGGTGCATGGTCATTGGTATACGCGGCACTGAGGTGCATCGTTCTGGGTGCGCTCATTGCGGCGTTCACGCAGCGCTGCCCATTTTGCCGCCGGTACTTGGGTATGATGTTTTTTACCGGCGGGAAAACGTATTGCCCGCATTGCGGCAGCGATGTGCGCGCGGGCAGAAACGTTTGACAGCGCCGTCATTTTCCGCTATGCTGGATGCATCATGCATGCGAAAGCGGGGATACCATGAAACTGGGCCTATGTCAGATGCCGGTCACGGCATCCAAAGCTGAAAATTATGAAACCATGCGCCGATATGTGCGCGATGCTGCTGCAGCCGGCTGTGATTTGATTGTACTTCCGGAAATGTGGTGTTGCCCATACAGCAACGCCGCGTTTGCGGAATATGCCGAGCCGCAGGGCGGCGATACATGGCGTCTGCTGTGTAAAACGGCACAAGAATGCGGCATCTGGCTCGTGGCGGGCTCCGTGCCGGAGCGTGATGGGGATGCGATCTACAACACCTGCTACGTGTTTGACCAGCAGGGGACACAGCAGGCGAAGCACCGCAAGGTACACCTGTTCGATATCGATGTAGCGGGCGGCCAGCGTTTTTTTGAGTCCGACACGCTCTCTCCCGGGCGGCAATACACGCTCGTGGATACGCCGTTTGGTAAGGTCGGTGTGGCGATTTGTTTTGATGTGCGCTTTGCCGAACTCTTTCGCATTCTGGCGCTCGAGGGCGCGCGGCTGGTCGTGGTTCCGGCGGCATTCAACATGACAACCGGCCCGGCGCATTGGGAGCTGCTGTTTCGCGCGCGGGCGCTGGATAACCAGTGCTTTGTCGCGGGCTGCGCTCCGGCGCGGGACGAGACGGCGGGCTATGTTTCCTATGCGCACTCGCTCGTGTGCGACCCGTGGGGACGTGTACTGGCACAGGCACAAGCAGCGCCCGAGCTGCTGATCTGTGACATTGACCTTTCCGAGACGGACGCCGTCCGTGCGCAGATCCCGGTCCTGCGCGCGCGGCGCACCGACCTGTATCAGCTCCAATACGAAAAAGACTCGTGATACTTCACGAGTCTTTTTCTGTAATGTCCGTGACGGTCATTTTCTGTCCATTCACGCTGAATTTCACCTCATAGCCGCCAAATTCCAGCCCATAGACGCGGCTGGCGTCTGTCTGATACCGCGGGCGCGGATCTTGTGCGAGCACGCCGATGAGCGCATCCCGTTTCTCGACCGGAAAGCGCGACAGCAGCTCCGGCGGGATACTCACCGTCAGCGCATGCATCTCTATCTGCCCAGTGAAGCCTTCTGTTGCCTCCGGGCGGCAGTCGGCGTAGGGGATGTAGGGCTTGATATCATAGATCGGCGTGCCGTCCATCAGGTCTGCTCCGGCGACGTGGAGCACCGGCCCGCGCGCGTCCGAAAACTCGATCCGTTCCAGACGCACGCATGACAAACCGATCGGGTTTGGCCGGAACGGTGAGCGCGTGGCGAATATACCCATGCGCACATTACCGCCCAGGCGCGGCGGCCGCACGGTCGGCGACCAGGGGGCGTCAACGTTTTCGGAAAACTCCCAGATCAGCCAGATGTGCGAGTAGCCGTCCAGCCCCCGCACGGCCTCGCGGCTGCGAAACTCCGGCTCGAAAACGATCTCTGCCTGCAGGCTGCCGACCACGCCGCTCTGGCGCGGGATGCCGAACTTCGTGGCAAAGTCGCTGCGGATACGGGCGATGGGCTTCATGCGTCCGCCTCCTCTGCCATCTGGCACACGTGGCGCACGCAGCACTGGTCACACATCGGCTTGCGCGCCGTGCACACGGCGCGGCCGTGCAGCACCAGCCGGTGGCAGAAGTCGGATGATTCCTCCGGCGGCAGGATCTTGCGCAGTGCGGTCTCGATCTTGACAGGGTCTTTCAGCCCGTCTACGAGGCCCATCCGGTTCGAGAGCCGGATGCAGTGCGTGTCCACGACCACGGCGGGCTTGCGGTACACGTCGCCAAGGATGAGATTGGCCGTTTTGCGCCCGACGCCGGGCAGGGAAGTGAGGGCCTCCATGGTGTCCGGCACGCGGCCGCCGTATTCCGCGACGAGCTTGCGCGCGCACAGGACGATATCCCGCGCCTTTGCGCGGTAAAAGCCGCAGGAATGGACATAGGGCTCCACGTCCTCCGGCTCGGCGGCTGCAAACGCCTCAAGCGTCGGGAAGCGCGCATATAGCGCCGGCGTGACCTGATTGACACGCTCGTCGGTGCACTGTGCGGCCAGCCGCACGGCAAACAGCAGTTCGTAAGCTTTTTCATATTGCAGAGAGCAGTCCGCAGGGTAGGCCTGTGCCAGACAGCGGAGGATCTCCTGTACTTGTTCCGGTGTGCGCATATTGTTCACCTCTCCGGCAGTGTAGCACATTTTGCGCCGCCTGCCAAGTGCGGCGAGTTGCCAAGGCGCGGAAAATGCGGTATAATATCGCCATTGCATCACAGGAGGCGCGTTATGTACAGACCATTGGCGGATGAGATTCGGCCGACAACGCTTGACGACGTCGTCGGGCAAAAGCATATTCTGGGCCCGAACGGGATGCTCCGCCGCATCGTGGAGTCCGGGGAGATCCCGAACATGGTGTTTTACGGCCCGTCCGGCACCGGCAAGACCACGGTCGCGAGCATCATCGCGGCCAGCACGAACCGCACTCTGCGCCGCCTGAACGCCACGACTGCGAGCATTTCGGACATCCGCAATATCATTGCGGAGCTTGACACCATGCTCACACCCGGCGGCGTGCTGCTGTATCTCGACGAGATCCAGTATTTCAACAAAAAGCAGCAGCAGTCGTTGCTGGAGTTCATGGAAGATGGCCGTATCACGGTCATCGCCTCCACGACGGAAAATCCGTATTTTTATGTCTATAATGCGGTGCTCAGCCGCAGCACGGTGTTCGAGTTCAAGCAGGTGCCGGCGGCTGAGGTGGAAAAGGCTGTACTGCGCGCGGTGTCCATTCTCAGTGCGCGGGAAAATGTTACGGCGGACATCGAGCCCGGTACGGCTGGGTATATCGCGTCCGTCTGCGGCGGCGATGTGCGCAAGGCGCTCAATGCGGTCGAGCTGCTCTTTTCTGCGGCGCCGAGAGAGGGAGATACCATTCGTCTCCTGCGCGCCGATGCCGAGAACATCACGCAGCGCAGCGCCATGCGCTATGACCGCGCGGGTGACGACCACTATGACGTCGTGTCCGCGCTCATGAAGTCGCTGCGCGGCTCGGATCCGGATGCGGCGCTGCACTATCTGGCGCGCCTGCTCGAGGCCGGAGATCTGATCGGCGCCTGCCGGCGCATCCTGTGCTCGGCGAGCGAGGACATCGGCCTTGCCTATCCACAGGCAGCAATGATTGTGAAATCCTGCGTGGACAGCGCATTGCAGCTCGGCCTGCCGGAGGCACGGCTGCCGCTGGCGGAGGCAGTGCTGCTGCTGGCCACTGCACCGAAGTCCAACTCCGTCGTCATGTCTATCGATGCGGCAATCGCTGACGTCCGGGCAGGGAAGGCGGGGCCCATCCCACGTGAGCTGCAGAACGTCCACGCCGACGGCACGGGCTTTGAGCGTGAGCAGGGCTACAAGTATCCGCACAGCTACCCGGGCCATTGGGTGCAGCAGCAGTACCTGCCCGACGAGCTGAAGGGAAAACATTATTATGAGTACGGTGATAACAAGACCGAACAGGCTGCGCGCGCCTATTGGCAGCGTATCAAGGGGGAGTGAGCGATGGACATTCAGGTCGGCGATATTCTGACGATGAAAAAACAGCACCCCTGCGGCGAGAAACGCTGGGAGGTGCTGCGCATCGGCGCGGACTTCAAGCTCCGCTGCCTCGGCTGCGGGCGCGAGGTCATGGGCCCGCGCGCGAAGTTCGAGAAAATGGTCCGGCAGATCGACCGGAAAGAGGGATAAAAAACCGGAGGACATGTCCTCCGGTTTTTCTTTATCTGTGGAAGCCCTGGAAAAACAGTGCCACGGTGCCGGGTCCGACGTGCGAGCCGGTGACGGGCTCATAGCACACGGTCAGGCACTCGCCCGTGAAGCCGCGCTGGCGCAGTGCGTCGAGCAGGAACTGTGCACCGGCTTCATCGTCCGCGTGCGCGATGCCGATCTCCTCGGTCTTGTCGGCGGCCAGCTTCTCGTAGAAGTCGGCCAGCGCGGTGAGCGACTGCTTGCGGCCGCGCGTCTTGCCGCACTGGACGATCTTGCCTTCATCATCGCCGCGCAGCAGCGGCTTGATCTTGAGCACGGTGCCGACAATGGCGGCAGCCTTGCTCACGCGTCCGCCGCGCTCGAGATAGGCGAGGTCATCAACCGTGAAGTACTGGCACATAGTGCGGCGGCGTTGGGAGATCTGCTCCACGATGAGCGAGAAGGGTGCGCCGTTTTCGAGCATACGCGCAGCCTCGAGCACCAGCAGCCCTTCGCCGAGCGAGGCGGCATAGGTGTCAATGGCGGCAATTTTCCGCTCCGGGAACTCCTCCTGCAGCTCTTCCACGGCCATGGCGGCAGCGTGTGCCGTGCCGCTGATGCCGCCGGACATGCCGATGTAGATCACGTCGTCTCCGGCGGCCAGTGCCGCATGCAGCGGCTCCAGAAAAGCTGCGAGGTTAATCATGGCGGTGGACACGGGCGCACCGTTGCGCATGGCGTCATAGTAAGTCTTGCCGTCAAAATCGATTGTGGGATCCTGCTCTGCCTGCACGCCGTTAATGGAATAGTGCAGAGGGATAACACGCAGGGAATATTTCTGAATGTAAGCAGCCGGCAGGTTTGCCGACGTGTCTGTGAAGATCTGGATCATGAGAGTGCTCCTTTGCTTGCTCAAAGTGCTGCACGGTGTGCGCTCTATATCCGTACACCCGCTGGCGCATAAATACAAGCTACTGTCATTTTTCCCTGTCTACGTTCCGATTTTACGGTCTCTACCGGAAAAAATGCGGCTCTACACGGCCGTAGAGTCACTCTACTCCCGAAAAACGGCGGTTTTTACCGCTAATCTCCCATAAAAAGGATGACGCAGGCAGAAATATCCCGCGGCCCGGTTCGGTGCCGCGGGATGCAGAATGGAAGTGAAACTTACTTGATGAGCTTCGCGACTTCCTCGGCGAGGTCGTCCTGACGCTTCTCAATGCCTTCGCCCTTCTCAAAGCGGGTGTAGCCCACGAGCTTGATGGAAGCGCCGACCTGCTTGGCGACGGCAGCGATATGCTCCTCGACGGAGACCTTGTCATCCTTGACGAACGGCTGCTGCAGCAGGCAGATCTCCTTGAAGTACTTGCCGATGCCGCCCATGACGATCTTCTCAATGATGGCGTCGGGCTTCTTGGCGTTCTTCGGATCTTCCTTGGCCTGAGCCAGGCGGATCTCCTTTTCCTTCTCGATGAACTCTTCGGAGACGTCGCTCTTATCCTTGTAGGTCGGGTTCAGAGCGGCAATCTGCATGGCGATGTCCTTGCCCAGCTCGACGACAGCAGCGTCGGTGGACTCGGTCTCGAGGTTGACAAGCACGGCGATGCGGCCGCCCATGTGGACATAGGGGACGTTCAGGCCGGTGTCGTAGCGCGCGAAGCGGCGGACCTTGATGTTCTCGCCGATGACGAGGACCTTATCGTTCTGCTCCTCGAGCACGGTCTTGCCGTTGCCGTAAGCGCAGGCGTACAACGCGTCGAGATCGGCCGGGTTCTCCTTGGCGACGACAGCGGCGACGCCCTTGACGTAGTCGACGAACAGATCGTTCTTGGCCACGAAGTCGGACTCTGCATTGACCTCGACGATCACGCCGATGCCATCGACGACGGCGGCGTAAGCCATACCCTCGGCGGCGATGCGGCCGGCCTTCTTCTGAGCGGCGGCGAGGCCCTTCTCACGGAGCCATTCCACAGCCTTATCAATATCGCCGTCAGCAGCGGTGAGGGCCTTTTTGCAGTCCATCATGCCAACGCCGGTCATTTCACGCAGATTTTTCACATCAGCAGCAGAAAATGCCATAATTCTTTCTCCTTTATTGTTTTATCAGAAGGGCGGGTACACGGCCCGCCCTTGCAGTTTTCAATTACTCTTCGACCTTCTGGGCCTCTTCCTCGGAAGCGGCTTCCTCAGCGTCGACACCCTGACGGCCTTCCTGCACGGCGTTGGCCATGGTGGAAGCGATCAGGCGGATGGCGCGGATCGCGTCGTCGTTCGCGGGGATGACGTAGTCGATCTCGTCCGGGTCGCAGTTGGTGTCGACGATGGCGACGATCGGGATGTGCAGCTTGCGGGCCTCCGCGATGGCATTGTGCTCCTTACGGGGGTCAACGACGAACAGCGCGCCGGGGAGCTTCTTCATTTCCTTGACGCCGCCGAGGTACTTCTCGAGCTTCTCCATCTCGCCGAGCAGCTTCATGACTTCCTTCTTCGGGAGCATGTCGAAGGTGCCGTCTTCCTGCATCTTCTTGAGCTGGGCCAGCCGGTCGATACGGGTACGCATGGTCTTGAAGTTGGTGAGCATGCCACCGAGCCAGCGGGCATTGACGTAGTACATGCCGACGCGGGAAGCCTCTTCCTTCACGGCGTCCGCAGCCTGCTTCTTGGTGCCGACGAAGAGGATGGTCTGGCCATTCTCCGCGAGGGTGCGCACGAAGCTGTAAGCCTCCTCGAGCTTTTTGACGGTCTTCTGCAGGTCAATGATGTAGATGCCATTGCGCTCACAGTAGATGTACTCCGCCATTTTCGGGTTCCATCTGCGGGTCTGGTGGCCGAAGTGGACACCGGCCTCGAGAAGCTGTTTCATAGATACGACTGCCATAGTTTTTTGTTTCCTCCTTTAATTAGTTGCTACCTCCGGGGGCGTCACCTGTGCCCGACCAGGCCGAAACCACATGGTCGCACATCGGTCCCCGTGCGTAATGCTCTGGTATTATACCAGAGAAATACGGGCAATGCAAGAGGAATTGCCCGTATTTTTGGCGTTTTTTCAGATCATCCGAGATAATTCTGCCGCTTTTCCCGCCGGCGGCGCGGCTGCTGCGCCGCGACCTCTGCGAGAATGATATCCTCGCCCAATCTGGAGATGGATTCCCACGGCAGAATGTAGTCATCATCGCCGCTGAGCAGACCGCCGAGCTTTTTTTGCCCCGGCACGATCAGCGACACGATCTTGCCCTCTTCCAGGTCGATCTCCGCATCGCAGACATAGCCGAGCCGCTGTCCGGTGGTCATGTCGATGACTTCTTTATATCGCAGATCAGATAAACAGCATTTCATGATAACCCCTCCGCAGCGTTTTGGTACCAGTCTATGGCGCCTGACGGCAGCTTATGAAGGGAAGATGTTCTTGCGGATCTTGCCGAGCGCGTTTTTCTCCAGCCGGGATACCTGAGCCTGACTGATGCCAATCTCACCGGCGACCTCCATCTGCGTCTTACCGGCGTAAAAGCGCAGGGAGAGGATCTTTTTCTCGCGTTCGTTGAGGTCGGAGATGGCGTTCGAGAGCGCCAGATGCTCCAGCCACTGCTCGTCCGTGTTTTTCGTGTCGCCGACCTGATCCATCACACAGATGCTCTCGCCGTTGTCAGTGTAGATCGGCTCGAAGAGCGAGATCGGGTCACTGATTGCATCGAGCGCGAACACGACGTCCCGGCGCGGGATGTCCAGCTCCTTTGCGATCTCGTCGAGCGTCGGCTCGCGGCCGGAGGCGGCGGTCAGGCGCTCTTTTGTCTGCAGGACTTTGTAAGCGGTGTCGCGTGTGGAGCGGCTGACGCGGATGGGGCTGTTGTCGCGCAGGTAGCGCCGGATTTCCCCGGAAATCATGGGCACGCCGTAGGTGGAAAAACGCACGTCGTGGTTTTCGGCGTCAAAATGATCGATGGCCTTGATCAGACCGATGCAGCCGACCTGAAACAGGTCGTCCACGTTCTCACCGCGGCCGATGAATTTCTGGATCACGGACAGCACCAGCCGGAGGTTGCCGGCAATGAGCTGCTCGCGTGCGTCAGTGTCGCCGTGCTTTGCGCGGATGAGCAGTGCCCGGCAGGCGTCACTGCTCAGGACCTTCAGCTCGGCTGTGTTGACACCGCAGATCTCGACTTTTCCAAGCATAAAAAATTCCTCCCATCCGGTACACCGTAGTGTTTCCGGGTGGAAGGAATTTGATACATCGGCAGATTACTGCTCGATTGCCTCGTTCTCTTTCTTCTTTGCAAAGACCTTCTGCAGCCAATCCTTGCCGTCCACATAGCGGGAGACGATGAAGGACACGACATAGTCGCCGGCGGAGTTGACCATGGTCGCCGGAGGATCGACGAGGTTGCCGATCGCCAGCGCGATCGGGTAGGCAACAGCCAGCTGGTCGGGGAAGAAGATGGTGCAGACCACCAGCTCGCCGGTGCCGCCGCCGCCGGGGATACCGGACATGGCAACGGAGGAGAACACTGCCACGATGATGGCCAGAATGGCCTTTTCCGTCGTGAAGTCCAGTCCGAACACGCCGAACAGGAACGCGACCTTGATGATGGCACTCATGGCAGAGCCGTCCATGTGCATGGTGGCGCCCATGGGCAGCACGATGTCCGTGACGTCCTTGCTGATACCGGTCTCCTCCGCGACTTCCATGTTCGTCGGGATGGTCGCAACAGACGAGCAGGTACCGAACGACATCGCTGCCGGGCGAAACAGCTTGGAGAACATGATCTTTGCGCCGCCCTTGCCGCCGCCGAACTGAGCGTAGATCGGGAAGAAGACGAACATGTACACGAAGCTCATGACGTAGTAGATGATGAGCGTGCGGCTGTAGTCCGCGACGAGCTCCGGGCCGTAGGTGGCGACCAGATCGGCAAAGAAGCCGAAGAAGCCGATGGGGGCGTAGTAGGTGATGAGCTTTACGGTCTTCATGATGCAGCCCGTGATATCCTCGAGCAGCTGCGCGGTCTTCGTCTCGGGGCCGCCGTTCATCTGGACGCCGAAGCCGAACAGCACCGCCGCGACGATCAAAGGCAGGATGGCCTTGCGGCTCAGCAGCTCCATAAAGTCAGGCTTGGTAAAGAAGTTGACGATCATGTCGCCGAAACCCAGCGTATCGCCGATCTCGCCCTCCGTGATGGTGTAGTGCCCATCCACGAGCGGGAAGATGCGGCAGACGATGTACATCAGGACACCGGCGATGGCCGCAGTGACCAGGAACGTTGCGATGGTCACACCCATGATCTTGCCGGCGCGTTTGACGCTCTTCATATTGGCGATGGCGGAGGCGATGGAGCAGAACACCATCGGCACGACCACGCAGAACATCATGTTGATGAACAGCGTGCCCAGGAATTTGATCTTGCCGCCGAAAGTCGGGGCGAACGCGCCCACCAGACAGCCGGCCACGATGCCGGAGATCATGAAGATCAGGAATCCGTAAGTCTTGAGGAAAGACTTGGAACCGTTTGCCTTGGACATAAATGCAACACTCCCAGTGCGTAGTTTGCGCCGTAGTAGCAGCGCTTTGGTGACAGTATATACAATTCTCTGTTGCAATAATTGTACAAAAATGCTATCATACATTGCAAAAGATGCTTTGTTTGGAGGCGAGCCATGCAGCAGACCGATTATGAGCGCAGGGGATACCTGCATGAAGATTTCCGCCTGTTCCACCTGAGTAGCGCGCTGGCGGAGGACACGGCGTTCCACTATCACGAATTTCACAAGCTGGTGTTCTTTTTGGCCGGGCGCGGGAACTACATCGTCGAGGGACGCACGCACGCGCTGCGGCCGTATGACGTGGTGCTTGTGCGGCAGGGGGCGATCCACAAGGCACAGATCGACCCGAGTCAGCGTTACGAACGCGTGATCCTCTACATATCACCGGAGTTTCTCCGTACGCAGTCCACGGCCGACTCCAGCCTGGATGCCTGTTTCCGTCTGCCCGCGGATGGGCAGAGCTTTGTCCTGCGGCCGGAGGCCGGGCGGCGCGCGGCGCTGCTGCGCACACTGGATGCACTCGAGGCGGAAGAACAGAGCACGGCCTACGGGCATGACCTGCTCGCGCGGGCGCAGATGCTGCAGCTGCTGGTCATGCTCGGCCGCGGGCTGAACGACGAGGTGAACTATGCCCCGTCCGAGCACTGCAACGAGAAAACGGCGGCCATTCTCGAATATCTCAATACGCACCTGACCGAGGATGTCAGCATCGACGCGCTGGCGGATACATTTTACCTCAGCAAGTATTATATGATGCGCATGTTTCGCGCTGAGACCGGCTTCACCATCCACGGCTACCTCACGGACAAACGCCTGCGTGTGGCGCGCGACCTCATCGCGCAGGGGATGCGCACGACGGATGCCTGCTTTCAGTGCGGCTATCATGACTATTCCGCCTTCTCGCGGGCGTACAAAAAACGGTTTCAGGTCAGCCCGCGGGAAGATCTGACGAAAGGAGCGCAGTAAACCATGCAGCTGCACCCACAATATTATTACCAGCAGCTCCCGCCACAGGAACGCGCGGCCTATCACGGCATGCTGACCTGCCTGCAGGCGCTTGCGCCGTCGGCGCGCATCCCGCGTCTGCCGATGGAAACGCTCGGCACGCTCTTTTTCCAGCTCCGGCTGGATCATCCGGAGATCTTTTACGCCGTGGGCTTTTCGTGCCGCGCGGTGCCGGAGGCGGCGTTCGTGGAGTTCTGGCCGGAATACCGGTTTGAGAAAAAGCGCATCCGGGAGCACCGGCAGGCAATCGAAGCGCGTGTGACGCGCCTGTTGCGGCCGCTGCGCAGCCTGCCGCCGGTGGAGCAGGAGCGCGCGATCCATGATTTCATTGTGGAAAACGTCCGCTATGACAAGCTCGAAAAGCCGTATTCGCACGAGGTCATCGGCCCGCTGACCAACGGCGTCGGCGTGTGCGAGGGTATGGCCAAGACGGTCAAGCTGCTGTGTGATGGGCTCGGCCTGCCGTGCATGATCGCCGTCAGCGACCGGGACCGTGCAAATGGTGAACGCTACCTGCACGCCTGGAACATCGTCCAGCTCGGCGGGCGGTGCTATCATCTGGACGCCACGTTTGATAATTCCCTCAGCAAATACGGCCTGCGCTATGACTATTTCAATCTCGACGACACAAAGATCTTTCGCGACCATCGGCCGCTGCTGTATCCGGCTCCGGCCTGCACGGACGGCGGGCAGTTTTACTACAAGCTGCAGCACCAGTCCTGGACAAAGCCGGAAGAGGCCGTGCGCCGGGTCGATCAGGCGCTGCGCAAAAAGCAGCCGGGGCTGGTGTTCCACTGGCGCGGCGGGTATCTGACGCGCGAAGTGCTGGCAGAGCTGTGCACACAGATCGACGCAGCGGCACAGGCGCGCGGCCGCGCGGCTGCCATCTCGGTCAACTGGCCGCAGGCGGTGCTGCAGGTGCGCTTCGTCGATACGGCCCAGCCGGTGGAAACGGAGACGCTCGAGGACATCTGAGGTCCATCTCCCCCCCGGGCGAAATGACGGAGTGGGAGGGCGATTTTGCCGCGTGCGTGCATGGAACGGCGAAAATGCCTCTGCCTTCTTGACACGTCCCCGAGCGGATCCTACAATGAGTGCAATTTCAGGTTTCACAGGGAGGAATTCCAATGAAAAAGCCGTTTGTAACTGTGCAGCAGCTCGAGGACATCGCCGCACGCTATCCCACACCGTTTCACCTCTATGACGAGCAGGGTATCCGCGAGAATGCCCGCCGCCTGAAAGCCGCTTTTTCGTGGAATCCCGGCTACCGGGAGTATTTCGCCGTGAAGGCCACGCCCACGCCCGCCATTCTGAAAATCCTGCAGGAGGAGGGCTGCGGCTGCGACTGCTCGTCGCTCACAGAGCTGATGATGGCCGGGCGCATCGGCTGCGCCGGCGAGCATATCATGTTCTCGTCCAACGAGACGCCGGCCGAGGATTACCGTCTGGCGGCAAAGCTCGGCGCGACCATCAATCTGGACGATATCACGCACGTGGACTTTCTGGAAAAGACCATTGGCTATATCCCGAAGCGGATCGGCTGCCGCTTCAATCCGGGCGGCACGTTCTCGCTCGGCGAGTCGCGCGAGGGTTTTCAGGTCATGGATAACCCCGGCGACGCCAAGTATGGCATGACGCGCGCGCAGATCACTGAGGCGTTCCGCATGCTCAAGGCCAAGGGTGCGGAGGAGTTCGGCATCCACGCATTTCTGGCATCCAATACGCTCTCCAACGCTTACTATCCCGCGCTGGCGCGCATCCTTTTCCAGCTCGCGGTGGAGCTGCAGCAGGAGACCGGCTGCCATATCACCTATATCAATCTCTCCGGCGGCGTGGGTATCCCGTACCGGCCGGAGGAGCCCGAAAACGACATTGCTGTCATCGGCGAGGGCGTGCGCAAGGTTTATGAGGAGATCCTCGTCCCGGCCGGCATGGGCGATGTGGCGCTGTACACGGAGCTCGGCCGCTTCATGCTCGCACCGTATGGCCATCTCGTGACGCGCACGATCCATGAAAAGCATATCTATAAGGAGTATATCGGCACGGACGCTTGCGCCTGCGACCTGATGCGCCCGGCCATATACGGGTCATATCACCACATCACGGTCATGGGCAAGGAGGACGCGCCCTGCGACCACAAGTATGACATCGTCGGCGGCCTGTGCGAGAACAATGACAAGTTCGCCGTTGACCGCATGCTGCCGCGCATTGATATCGGTGATCTGCTGGTCATTCACGACGCCGGTGCCCACGGCCTCGCCATGGGCTATAATTACAACGGCAAGCTCCGCTGCGCGGAGGTGCTGCTGCAGACGGACGGTTCCACGCGCTTGATCCGCCGTGCCGAAACGCCGGAAGATTATTTTGAATTTTGTTTTGGCTGTTTACGAGGAGGAAAGGATGTTTTGACAAATTCTGCAAA
>OHAO01001447.1_pt1 | contig 16556 bp, 9 predicted proteins | sample 1577151 | NCBI WGS metagenome assembly OHAO01 (sample SAMEA3541585, study PRJEB24748) | human gut metagenome | biome: human gut; feature: human-associated habitat; material: faeces | place: China | collected 2012 | reverse complement strand
GCACTGGTTTTCGCCGTAGCAGTACTCCTCGGAGCCCAGCATGGTCCGCTTGGAGCCTTGAATGATCACGCTGACGGAAGGCTTGGAGAAGCAGGTTTCAATCCTGTTGGCTTCATGCCGCCGCGTGATGACCAGCCCTTCGATGTCCATCGGATACTTCCCGTGCTCGGGCGCCCGCTGGAGCAATTTCTCTTTCAACAGGCTGGTGGTTCTTGCCGTCTCTCCACTCCCTGTTTCTATCATATGGCATAATCCTCTGTTTTTGCATGGAATAAAGAAAAATCCTTTTCAGGGTTCGGTTTTTTGATACCACACTCCGACCTCTTTGGGTAGCACCGCGAGAGAATCAGGCAAGAATAAGAGAGGATCGTATCTTCTGTTCTCCATTAGGGAGCGTATGGTGCACCCATAGGGAATCACGCCATGCCCGCAGCGTTTTCCCTTCCGGCCTCGGGTATCCGGGCCGCTTTCAACGCATTGACATGATGGGAGGTCGCATATGCCCGCACACAAAAAAAGGAACATTTCTTATGGGCTTTTCGCCGCATTGTTTTGTTTGCTGTTGTCCGGCGCGGCAATCGCGGCTTCTTCCCCTGCGCAGCAGGTTCCAAACGGAGGCAAGAACATGAGCAGAGCCGCCTTGGCCGAAAAGAAACAGTTGGAACGTTTCGGAAACGTCCGGTCTCCTTTAGAGGCGACCGATCCGGATTTCGCCGAGATGCGGGTATCCGACGTTGTTCGGGGAAGATAGCAAGCCGACGTTGTTCAGCCGAAGCTAAGTCATCGGCAATTATTGCCTCTTCTGTCTCATTGGACGAAGTAACGGCAAAATCATACATATAACTGTCTATCTCCTGTTTCTTATAATACCGACGAATATAATCGGTTACTATATTACGTGCAATGGCGAACAAAAAATACTTCACTGTATCCGGACGGAGCATCTGTTTATAGTCCAGCAGACGTACAAACACATCTTGAGCCAAATCCTCAGCTTCGTAACGATGAGTGATACGATAAGTAATATAGGTAAGAATCACCTGATGATATTCTTTATAAGAATTAGTGATAATGTTGTCGGAAGTGTTAGTTATTGTCTCCATAATACTATCTTTTTCGGTTTTAATCACGATGCAAATATAAAGGTGATTTCGGATATAGTAACCGGAAAATGGAGCATATCAATCTCAACGAATCGAGATAGACTCATTTTAATATATAACCCTAATAATCAATACATTACCCTCAACTTTATAGAGTCTCATTTTATAAAATGAGACTCTATAAGCTAAATACAATATGTTTTCGCTCAGCTTACACTCCTTTACTTTCATCCCTTCATTCTTTTATCTTCTCTCCTTTTATCATCTTGTCGTTTTAGTATCTCATTAAAGCTGTCACTGAAATACTAGAGATAAGTTTCATTGCATTAATGACAAACTTACTTTGTACTTATAGTAAAGTTACTGTTGATTTAGAATAAACTATAAACGCAAGCTTTGTTTTTATAAATGAAACCTTCGTTTTTATAAATGAAAGTTGCGTTTATAAAAACAAAGCTTACGTTTATAATTTAATCCCTATGAAAAACAACTTTGTAATAGGAACAAGAAAAGTTTATGCAGGATGAAGCAGAACTTATCTATTAATAGATTACAGATTAAAAAAGAGGTTCACCGAAATTTATTCCTCCTTAGCAGTTCCACCTATGCTACGGATATATTCGTTCGGAGTGACTCCCGTACTCTTTTTGAATGACCGGAAAAAAGAAGCACGTGAACTAAAGCCGCAAAGTTCTGCCAATGCAGTTAACGTATAGCGGGAATAGTGACTGTCCTCTACCATTTTCTTAAATTGAGTGACGCGGTATTCATTGATAAAGTCATAGTAAGACTGATTGAGATACTGGTTCAAAAGATACGATAATGAATGCGAAGAAGTATCTAATGCGGAAGCCAGATCACCCATTTTCAAGTCGGAATTAATATAAGGCTTTTCTTTCTCAACATAAGCCACCAGTTTTCTATGAAGCTCCACGCATTCTTCTTCAGTTAACCTATTCGTCTTATACTTCTCTTCGGTAACAGTAGACGACTGTTCAACAATTGTTTCCGACTGTTCCGTCTCTTGTTCTTTCCGGGATATTTCCTCCACCGGTGTTGAAGCTACCTGAACAGGAGAAGTGAGTAAACGGCGCATACGCTTCCATACATAATAACGTATAAAGGCTATAATTCCTATGATTAATAAGACAAAAAGCGCCCATCCCCACCAAGGTATCATAGGAAGTACCGTCACTTGACAGGTAGCTTCCGAATGTTCATTTCCCGGAAGACGGACACGGAATGTATAAGTCCCGGAAGGAAGTCCATAATAAGAAACCTCGTTCTGTGCTGCCAATAGTTTCCAGTCTTTATCAACCCCTTCCAACTGATATTCATACAGCAAGGCAGAAGGCAGTCCGTAGGCAAAATCCGTAAAACAGAAAGTAAGATTATTCTGATTATATTTCAAAGACGAACCGGTAAAAGAAACACCATTAGCCAATATATCTGTAAATACTATCGGACGCGCCTTACCACGTACTTCATCCACACGCTTCGGGTCAACGTAAATCAATCCTTTGGTATTGCCGAACCATAGTATTCCTTTATCGTCTTTATAGGCAGCTCCGTTGGTAAATGTTGGTCCGGGCACTCCATCGTTGAAAGTGAAAGCGTCATACTCTTCGCCTTCTTTCTTTATACGCAGCAAACCGTCATTACAGCCTACCCACAACCAACCTTGATTATCCTCTACAATCGCCATCAGAGAATTGTCGGGAAGCGTGGAAAATACGGACTGATTATAGAAGCGGTCCATTGTCAGCGTAGACGTAAACAAACTCCCTTTCTCACGGATAAAATAAAGATTATGTTCGGAATCTTCATAAATCGTTCGAACTTTGTCTTTATTCACGAATCCTTCAGGAAAAACATTGGAACGCAAGTTCTGGGAAGCCGGGTCATAAATACACATACCGGTTTCAGTGGCAATCCACCCTTTACCGGTAGAATCAAAACTGACCTCATACACGTTGCCCTCCGGCAGTTGAGAATTGGCACTGGTAAAGTGCTTTATCTGTTTTGTCTGCCCATTATAGTTGAATAGTCCCTGTGAGGTTCCTATCCAGAGATTTCCCTTTGTATCCGGTTTCACACAGAAGATATGTCCTTTTTGAAAAAGCTCCGTATCACTTTGGGAAAAATATTTTAGCGATAACGTCTCCGGATTCAATACCATCATGCCGCCCCCATAGGTACCTATATAATATTCTCCTTGATAGAAGCTGATTGTCAGTATCAAATCCGAGGTCAGGACAGGTTTTACAAAACTCTTGACCATTCCGGTAGCCTCATTTATATAGAACAAGCCGTCACGCGAACCGATAACTTTCTCCTGCCCTCTGCTTATGAAAGAACGGATAGAGAGGTTTGCCGAATTAAACAAAGGTGGATAGGCATACGTACGGAAAAGACCGTTCTGGTAGAGTGAATAATCCAAGCCTGCCTGAAAATGCCCTACCCAAACGGCACCCCTGTCATCTACGAGTAAGGAGTAGACAGAATTACTGCGAATCCCTTCCTTATCACTTACATCATGGTAGAAACGACGCGTCACCTGCTGTTTTTTATGTGAAAGAAAATGGACGCCATTGCCATCGGTAGCTATATAGACGGTTTCTTTTCCATCACTGGAAATGTCGGAAATAACATCGCATCCTAAAGATATCGTATGAGAAAACGTCTTCTTTTTCATATCAAAACGTACTACTCCCTGGCTCATTGTCCCCAAGTAGAGCGTTTCCCCGATACGGGTGAGGCAACGGAAATAATCGGCTTCGGGCACATTTTCCTGAAAATGCCAGGAATCAATCTTTCCGTCTTTCAATGAATAGGAGAATAGCCCTTGCACCGTAGCCAGCCATAGTGCGGTTTTATCTTCATTCAGACAAATATCCATGATTCTGTTACAAGCGGCCAACATATTCCGGTCTGTCAAAACTTGGAGCAACTGACCGTCTTTATGAATGAACAAGCCTTTCTCCGTACCGATATAAAGAATATCTCCATCGGATAGTAACGTATTGACGGCAAAATCTATCTTTTCGGGAACAATCCTCTCCAATTGGCCACTTGCACGGTTCAACCGCCAAAGTCCGATACCATTTCCCACCCAAAGTTGCTTATTGGCAGTTTCCGTAATCGTATTTACACGCTTTTTTCTTCCCGACTCAATGCCCCGGAATTCAAAATGGCGCACTTTCACACCGTCAAAACGATCGAGGCAATTATCTGTCCCTAACCATACAAAACCTTCGGAATCTTTATAAATGGCATTGACCAACAGTCCGGATAATCCGTCGGACATGACGACATTACGGAATGTGTAATTCTGAGCTTGCAGTTCCACACCACAAACCAAATATATTAATATAAGAATCAGATATTTAATCGTGTTCTTCACTTACAACTGCTTCCTTTCATATTAAACATGTGACAAACATACATAAAAATCTCCAAAAGAGCACATTCCTTTTCCTAAAAAAGTCTCCCCTTCGTATTTGTTGTATATGACAAGCAAATACGAAGGGGAAAGATTATTTACTCAATGCTATGAAAGATTTTATTTGCGGCTGTTCAAATAATCATTTTTATCCGAACCTTTTTCAACCAATTCAATCATATAGCTATAAGTATATTTCTTGTCAAGCAAGCGATATTCATTGTGCGGATACATTCCCCAACTATTATCTCCGCCTAATCCGCGCTGCTTCAGGTCAACGTGCAAGAAGATATTTTTTTGCGGAACAATGTCGATAGTATGCTGTAATTTACGAGTCAGACCGGGGTCAAGATCTTCCGGTGAGAAATGCAATGCGGAAAATGAGATAGGTTGCAAGCCTGTAATTTTCACTCCCAGTCCTCCGCTATCCAATAAAGTCAGCCAACGAACATCTGTTTTATTTCCTGTTTCCTGCGGACGTATATACCAATAGAATTGATTTTCTACCTTATCCTCATATCGTCCGATGAAGGCCCCCGAATAACGGTCGATATAGTTTTCAAAAGGCCCTCTACCATAATAGGTCAAGTTTTCATAAGGTTGATGCAATTCCATACGCATACCAAAACGGGGAAGTTCGGGAAGTTTCGTTCCTGTCAGGTCGATACTGCCCGTCACAATGACAGTTCCGTTATCCCGTACCAAATATTCCATCGTATAAGGCACTTGAATATCGCTTAAGACCCAATCAACCCTTACGGATAACCCTTTTTCATTATTCTCCCCTATTGTCACTTTCTTCACATAGCGGTTGACATGGGCCGTCCGCCAGACACCTGCCAAAACGGGCATTTTATTCCCAAAATCATTATCTATCGGAGCACGCCAAAAGGCTGGTTCGGGATATTGCCTGATAGGTTGCTTGCCATTTATCATATAATCAAACAAGATTCCCTTTTTCAAATCAATCTTACCTGAAACGGCACCTGATTGAAAAGACAAAATATTGTCTTTTGTTTCATAAGACAGTTTTCCCGAACAAGGCGGAAGCGATGTGAAGAAACTACTTTTATTTAATTGCATTTGCTCTCTAGCTACTTCATAGCCAGCAGGTACTAAATCGGTAGCAACCCGGGTGTGCACATAGAGATTAAGGAAATACTCATTTCCGTCTTCTGGAATAACGGGGAGAGATAAACGTATCTCTTTTTCTTCATGAGGTTTTAAATCAACATTGAAATCCCCCGTAGATATTTTTTCTCCGTTTTTGTATATTTCCCACATGAAAGCATACTCATCCAGATTGGTAAAGTCATAACGGTTTTTAATAGAAATAATTCCTTTCCCCAAGTCTTTTGCGATAAACTGAATGTACTGATACACTTTCTTCACTTCATACGCTTGTGGTTTAGGAATACCATTGGCAGAAATCAAACCGTCAGTTCCCGTGTTTAGTTCCCCTTTCTTATCTTCCAGCCATTTATAACTACCCATCTTACCATTATACGTCCAATAAGTACGTCCGTCTCTTGGTTCGGTCTTTATCTTAAATCCCTGATCCATAAAATCCCAGATAAAACCGCCCTGCAAGTTAGGGCTGTCATAAATAATATCCCAAAGGTCTTTAAAATTGCCATTGCTGTTTCCTTGGGCGTGAGCATACTCACACATGATAAACGGTCGCTGTTTGCCGGACTTCCGATATTCTGTTATTTTCCACATATTGGGATACATCGGACAGACAATATCTGTATTCCAATCTTCCCAAGCCTGCTCGAACTGTACAAAACGACCGGGGTCATATTTCTTCAAACGTTTATACTCATCGTGGAACACGATTCCATTGCCACATTCGTTTCCTAATGACCATCCGATGATACATGGATGATTTTTATCCCTTTCGACCATTCGGGTGATACGGTCGACATGAGCAGCATACCATTCGGGACGATAAGCAGGATGCGGAATGGTATCTTTAAAATAAGGAACCGAACCCATTCCATGAGTTTCAATATTGGCCTCATCCACTACATAGATACCATATTGATCACACAATTGATAGAATAATGGATGATTGGGATAATGACTGGTACGAACAGCGTTCATGTTCAGTTGTTTAATCAGTCGCAAATCATTCATTATGATTTCGCGAGTCTGCGTATGTCCCAAGCTGTCGTTATGTTCGTGACGGTTAACACCTTTTATATAGGTGGGTACACCATTTACCAGTAGCCGTGTATTCTTAATCTCAATGCGACGGAATCCGACTTTATGAGCCACTACCGTCTGTTGCTTGTCGTCATTGGCTCGAAGTGTCAGAATACAGTCGTAAAGCGAAGGGTGTTCAGCGCTCCATTTCCGTACATTGCGCACAGTGCCTTCGAAAGTAAGTGTAGTACTTATATCTGAGATACAATATGCTTTCTGCGCAGATAAGACAGTCTTCCCCCCTGCGTCCTTCAATTCGAGTGTAAGTGTCCCTTTTTGTAGAGTTGCATTAGCATTGAACGAACGCAAGTCTACAGTAGCCCGAAATTGCCCGTGTCGGTAGGTATCGTCCAGTCCTGCATGCAAAAAGAAATCCCAAATGGTCGTTTGGGGATAAGCGGTCAGAAAAACATCGCGTTCGATACCGCTTAGACGCCAAAAATCCTGGTCTTCCATATAGCTGCCATCGTGCCAGCGATACACCTGTACAGCAAGTAAGTTCTCTCCTTTTTTTAAATAGTTTGTCACATTAAATTCTGCCGGAGTCTTGGATGCTTTAGTCATACCCACCTGCTGTCCGTTCACATAGATACGGGCGTAGCCGCTGATGGAACCGAAGTGCAACAACACTTCACGCCCCTGCCAGTTTTGAGGAACCGTAAATGTGCGCCGGTAAGTCCCCACAGGATTATCAACGTCGATATAAGGTGGATTGGGTGAAAACACATACTGAATGTTGCGAATTATCGGCTCACCGAATCCTTGGATTTCCCAGTTGGAAGGGACAGTAATTGTATCCCAATCATTGTCGGATAAATCTGTACAATAAAAATCTTTTATGCTTTCTGCGATAGAGGGAGCATAAACAAATTTCCACGTACCATTCAACGAGTATTGCCAAGACGATTTTTGTGGATTATCGTTCACAGCATCATCTGTCCGCTCATAAAGGCGAAAGTCAGCGTGTGGTTTCTCTTTGTTCCACTCATATTTGGTGGGATTTTCCCACTCGTTGTTTTGCGCCTTTGCCGTTTGAGATAAACCACCAAAAAGACAGGAAAGGAATAATAAGGTAGAAAATAATCTATTTATCATAAGATAAAGGGTTGTGAGGGTTTCCATTGAGTAACGTCAAGGAGTTAAGAAGCCTAACCTCTTAACTCCTTGAAATCAGTAAGAAAATCTCAAAAAGTTATTCTTCAGTATACAATAATGTTCCAAACCCCAAATCACCGGCTTCGGCAGTACCACGCTCGCCATATCCTTCGGGGCGTTCTTTTTCGGCAAAAGCTTGCGAATATGGAGCATTCATACCTTTCACCTTGGCATAATGGTTGTAAAGGAGTTCCCATCCCGGACGGGCACGCCCTTTACCGTCGGCCGACACCTTCTCGTGCCAACCGTATTTGGGGTGATAGTAAGGTTCGAAAGGCATTTCCACATCTTCGGCCGAAGTTAAGTTATACTTAGCCGTATATTCGCAGAGGTCGAGAATGATGTTGTCGTTATAGGCAAAAAGGTCGATACCCATGTTATAGGCTGTACGACAGAAGTAAGCGTGTAAGCCTACGTTGAGAGTAGCGTGCCCCTGGTCGCGTCCCATCTCTTGGCTCTGTGCCAAATGTCTGCCTTTCACTTTTCCCGCAGGATCCTCGTGCATGCCTTTCACCGACCATTCGATACAGCCCATACCTTTTCCGTGATAGAAAAATTCCAAGGCTTGTTTAATCTTGGCATCGTCATCGTTCAGCACGCCGATAGAAAGAATCGTGAGCATGGCGGGCAGATCCCAACTCATCCAGCCCGAAATGGCTGAAGAATTAAAGTGGTTATCCAAAAAATCATCACAGATAGGATAGAAAGTTTTATCTATCCATTTCTTGAAGACTTCAAAATCTTCGGTTTTCCAGCCTTCGTAATCCCGCATCAATTCAGCGGGAGCAGCAAACTGGTATCCGATAAATCCGGCGGCAAGCAGACGATGGCTGTCGTCGGGCCATGTTTTATAATTCACCCCCTTACAAGTCTTAGCCCATCCGTTCAGAATTTTAACAGCTGCCTTGGCATAATCTTCATCTCCCGAAATTTTCCAGCGTACAGCCAACTGATAAGCGGCACCGGCATCGAAAGCGGCCGTATTGAAGTTGCCACCTTGCGAGTGACGTACAATTTCTTCTTGCGGGTTTGCGTTGTAGCTCAGTTGGGCAAATCGGCTTTCGCACAATTTTTCCCAACCGCTAATCCAAGGTTCGGCACGTTCGTTCACTTTGCGGCGTGCGCGTTCAAAGTCAGCTTCGGTGTTCACCAGACAAGGATGCTTGATGATGTACTCATAATTTTCATTGGGGTTGATTTCGCGTTGCCATGGTTCGGGAGTTCCATTCTCAAACTCAGCACTACAGCCGATCAGCAACACAAACGTTATGCTGCTCACGAAGGTATAAATCAGATTTTTCATACATTCAATTTTCATTTTGTTATTCAATCAGTTTCCAGAGAAAGTAGATGCTATTGTTTACCACTTTCGTTCTTTATCAAATCTTTCAGTTCTTGTTCCGATTCGAAAGTCTTTATCCAATCCACATAAATGCTACCTGTTTCATTGGTTTCATACCATATTTTCCAAAATTGAAGTTCCACCGTGTCGTACTTCGTCAATGAGGTAGGCATATACTGTTGGTTTTTGCCAAGGAATTTCTTCGTGAAGTCGGCGTAGAATACTTTGTATTCACCGCAATCTACCACAGTCATGGCATTTTTTCCTTTATCGGTATCTTCGCCATATTTACCGGCTACGGTAATACCGCTTCCGCCCCAAATGTCTAGATACCACTCTATACTCGTTGATGCTTCGAACACATTTTCGGGAAATTTCATTTTAAAGGCTAAGATGGGATAGTTGGTTACGTTGAACCCAAAACCGCCGGTGCGACAAATGCGAACAGCTTTGTAAGTCTTATCTTCACCGGGGAAAATACGAAGTACTCCGTCATTCTCCATCCATTCAAATTCCCGGTGAGTAAAGTTTCCGAATGGCTGCCAGATATTCTCGACAGTAAACTGGTCGTTCATTAAACCTTCGCTCACGCTGACACTCATCGTAGCTTTGACAGGTTTACCATCACCATAGTCGGCCAAAGCGGTAATTACTGCATTGCCATAAGCCTTCGCCACGAACCGGCCTTTTTCGTCAATCTCTACAACATCCGGCTTACTGCTTTCCCATGCGATGTACGAAAGCGTAGCATCTATCGGCGTTACATTCATCTGTGGAGTGTAGGTTTCGCCCAAAGCTAGTTTGTCTGTTTCTTTCACAAATTCCATACTTTCGATATAGATAATGGGCTTCACCTTAATTTCAAACTCTTTCGTGAAATGTTTGTCGTCGGTAGCGGTAACTTGGATGCGTGCCTTTCCTTCAGCTATGCCCTTCACCTCGCCTTTTTCATTGACGGTGGCTTTATCGGGAGTTAGGCTTTTCCAAATCAACCCGGGGTAAGTGGGGTCGGCCGGAGTAGTCTGCCAAGTGAGGGGCAAAGTCGAGGTTACAAACACTTCGAGGTCTTCATTAGTGAGATTGATATCAGTGATGTGAATAATTTCGTTTACTATCTTCACATTAATGGTCGAAGTGACAGAATAGCCCACAGCCGGCTTGGCCGAAATTACCGTACTACCGGCCTTCACTGCCGTGATGCGTCCTTCGGCATCTACGGTAGCCACATCGGGCACAGTCGATTTCCATACCACCTCTTTGTTGAAAGCCTCATCAGGACCTATAGTATATTTTATCAAAGTGTCAGTGCCTATCAGCAGAGGCAGTTCGGAGGTCACTTCAAGGTTGATTTCCTTAACGAGCACTCTCTCTTCTAAAACAGGGGATACATCGTCATCGTTGCACGAAACGGTCATCATCAAGCCAGCTGTAATCAGTGCTGCAAACGCACCCTTTTGAAGTATATTTTTGTATGTCATAATTCGATTACTTTATAAATGAATAATGAATGGATTATTGGTTCCAACCCGGATTTTGTTTCAAGTTGGAGTTCAGTTTGAGCTGGTCGGTGGGCAGCGGCAATAAGTAATGCTTTTCATGCCAGTTGCGTCCTTTCTCGTGGATAATACAACCTTCACCATCTTTCTCCTTAAAGGAAGCATCAGGCCATCTGTTTTCAAAATCGGTACCTTTCCACTTCACACCGGTGAGGTTCATCGGCATTTCGTCTTCGGCCGTTTTCCAACGCTTCAGATCATCAATGCGGAAATTCTCATCGAAAAATTCGATGGTACGCTCACGACGAATCTCTGTGCGCATATCCAAATTATTCGCCGTAACAAAGTCGTTAGTCAAGTCAGGCATTTCGGGGTTGATGCGTTTGCGTGTCAGGTTCAAACTGATGGCTAAGTCTTCATCCGATATTTGTCCATCGCGTTCAAACACGGCTTCGGCATAGTTCAGCAATACCTCAGCATAGCGGATGATGGGGAAGTCATAGGCTTCCATACCGGTAGGCACTCCGTCGCGTTCGCTACACCACTTGTGGGGAAAGTAGCCTGTACCCGTTTGAGGTATGAAGTTCCTATGCGAGGCATTGGCTATTTCGGCTGCATTGCCGCTCCAATCAATGCGTCCGCCGTTTGTACCCCAGTAAGTTTGTCCGGGCACCATAAGCTGATTGTTCATGCGGTTGTCGCGATTTTTATATTCATCATCCACTTTCGTGTAATTCCACGTTTGGGGATTGATGGGCAACCCATTGCTTTGCAGATACATATTAGCCATTTTACGAGTAACATACAAGGCATTACCCAAACGCCCTTGGGTTATGTTGAACCCGATAGAATTGATAACAGGGTCGTGACGGCGGGTAAAGATATACTTTTTATTACCTGTTTTATTGATACTGGCAGGGTTCGACTTTTCATTTTCCAAGATAAAGAGATACTTGTAGGCCTCCGTACCCAATTCTTGAGGAGCAAAAAGTTCGAATGCTCCGCCCGCCATCACATCATGAGCCGCCTGTGCTGCGGTATTGAGCAAATCTTTTGTACGTTCGGTATTTTGACCGCCATTATGGAATTTCTCCCATGTACCTTCATAGAGGGCTACACGCGAAAGAAATGCCAAAGCGGCTTCGCAGGAGAGGCGGCCTTCATCGCTGCTGCTGATAGCCTTATCGACGGGTAATAGTTTAGCGGCTTCTTTCAAGTCGTCAATGATGAAGTCAGCTACCTCGGTACGCGGATTACGGGCCTTCTGCATCTCAGGCGAGTCGATGTCGAGCGGTGTGCGGGTAATGATAAGATCACCATAAGCCTGCAACAACTCAAAGTAACAATAAGCACGGAAGAAACGGGCTTCCCCCACCGAAATGGCAATGTCGGCTTGTTGTTCATACGTATCGGCTTGTTGCAATAAAGTATTGGTTTGACGAATACGATTGTAATTGTCGGTATAATGCTTGTCTGACGACGGAATACTGTTCGTTCCGTTACTATAGATGTTCACCGTGCTACCGGCAAACAAGTCCGAGCGAATATCAGCGTGCTGACTGTCGTCGAGCCATCGAAAGTCGGCCGACCAGCTGTAGAACTGGGTGGCAAAAAGTTTGAAGTGTTCGGGCGACTTCCAATAGTTGGTATCCGCCAATTGCGTCTTGGGCTCAAGGTCTAAACACGACTGCATGGTCATGGCGCAAATGATTCCTAAAATATATGCTATTTTTTTCATTGTTATCTTCAATATTAAGAATAAAAATTAGAATATGGCATTCACACCGAAAGTCACGGTGCGGTTAAACGGATAGCGTTGCTTGTTTTCCACTTTGCGGGTGGCTTCGGGATCCCAACCATCGGTGATATACGATTTTTCCCACAAGTCGGCGCCCGATACATAAATACGCAGGTTGCTGATAAAACCGCTCTTATTCATCCATGCCTTTGGCAATGTGTAACCTAGTACAATCTCTTTGAGACGCAGGTAAGCTCCGTTATCGGCCGACCAGGTAGAAGGAATGTAGTTGTAGTTATTGATGTCATTACTGTTTGAATAAGTAGGGAAATGGTTATTGGGAGTTTCAGGACTCCATACATTACCTACCGACTGGTTGGTAGTGTTCAGCCAAATAGCTTTGAAAGGCACTTTCCAAGAGTCGATTTCACGATAAATGGTACGCTTGCCCACACCTTGGAACACGGTATTGAAATCAAATCCTTTCCACTCGCATCCGAAATTAAACGAGAACGAATATTTTGGGTCGTCGGAACCAAGAAATACAAGGTCGTCTTGTGTCAGTTTACCGTCTTTGTTCACATCTTCATACATGTGGTCGCCCAAACGCAAGTTGGCAGGTAGAGCGATAGAGTTGCTGCCCACATATTTGTCCACATAATAGTCCAGTTGGTCTTGGTTTTGTACCTTGCCCACATAGCGGTAACCAAATACCGAGTTGAGTGGGTAGCCATTCACAGCTTCGTTATAACCTGCGCTCACCACGATGTTACCTCCATCGACTAGTTTGTTGGTCATATAGGTTAACGTACCGCCAACGTGGTAGTTGAAACCGCCTATCTTGTCACGCCAAGTCAAGCTGGCATCGTAACCATTGGCCTCAAACTTACCGCTATTAGTACTGGGAGCAGTTCCACCCAATACACCGGGGTGCAGACGCGAAACCAGCATATTGTCGTTTTTCTTTTTAAAGACCTCGAACGTACCTGTAAGGCGATTGTTGAGGAATCCGAAGTCAATCCCCAAGTTATAGTTGTAGATACGTTCCCAAGTACGCATGGTGCTCACCAGTCCGGCAGATTCCACATAGGTTCCTTTCGAGTTGCCCAACAAAGCGCCACTGTTCGATTTGTAATTGTAAAGTTGGATGCCGTCATAGCGTCCAATACCATTTTGATTACCTACCTCACCATATGAGGCACGTAGTTTCAGTTCATTCACATAGTCACGCAAGTTCTCCATGAATTTCTCTTCAGTGATACGCCATCCAGCTGATGCGCCCCAAAAGAAGTTCCAGCGGTTCTTGGGCAAAAATTTCGAAGAACCGTCGTAGCGAGCATTCACTTCAACCATATATCTCGACTTGTAATTATAATTCAAGCGACCGAAATAAGAGAGAATGGCTTCCTCCCAACGGTCTACCTTGTCTATGTAAATTTGTCCTTTACCGTTAAGCGATTCGATTGCCGCTTCTACGTCCATTGCTTTGGTGCCGCTATAATCGTAAGCGGCATAATCGTATTGCACACCTCCCATAAGCGATATGTCATGAACCTCATCAAATAATTTCTTATAAGTGAGGAAAGCTGATGCCGTGTAATTGTCGGTACGCGCAGAACTTTTAGTATACGATGATTTTTCTTTTGCGGGATAGGGAGAGTTCTCATTTTGAATCGGTGTACCGTCGTATTGATACCAATCAATCGAAAGATATTGTTCGTCACGGGCCGCATTGTTCGTTGAGTATCCCAAAGTTCCCTGAAAATCAAGACCATCCAAAATGTTCACTTTCAAAATCTCGTTCACATTCATTGTGGTCACCACAAGTTTGTTGTCACCACCCAATTCGGCCGACCAGTTAGGGGTATGAATGCCTCCCCACGCATACGGTTTGCCATCAATAGTCGAAACCGGTAGCCCTGGCTGTGGTATGCTACTGCCTAATATACTACCAATCTGTGTAGGAGCCACCTGATGCTGACGACTAGCTGACATGTTGGTTTCCAAGCTGATACGGTTGTTTATCTTGAAACTGTTGAATAAACGTACGTTATAGCGTTCGTTCGAGTTGTTCCCCCATTGCAACGTCCCCTGGTCGTTCAAATAACCCAACGAAAGTCGGTAGGTCGATTTTTCCGAACCTCCGCTTACGCTGAGGTTATGCTGGGTAGAAGTGGCATTTCCCCAAAGCACATCAGTCCAGTTCATATCGTGAAACACAAAATCGGCCACACCACGGAATCCTCCCGGAATGGGATCTTCATCGGGGTTGTTTCCACCATGCAGATTAATCCAACTCCCCTTCATCGCTTTAGCCAAACGGGCATAACGTACCCAGTTGTCATCTTCGCCATAGCCGTCATTCAAACGGGCTTGGAGCACACCGTCCGTCCATTCGTCCATGCTCATCATGCGGGGCTGTAAACCCACAATTTTACGTGTAACCGAACCACTATATTCCACTTTGGTTTTGCCGGCATCGGGACGTTTGGTAGTTACCAAAATCACACCACCCGCTGCTTTTGCGCCATAAATAGCAGCCGAAGCATCTTTCAGAAAGTTAATGGTTTCGATGTCATCGGCATTGAGTTGAGCCATCTCGCTCACACCACTGGCTGGTACACCGTCAATAATCAAGAGAGGTTCTACCTTGTTTTTCGAGACAGAGCCACGAATTGAGACACCCCATCCTTCTTCACCAGGAGCAGCCGACGATCGGGTGATGCGTAAGCCCGGAACCTGACCTTGCATAGCCGAAAGCGGATTGGGCACCGTACCTTTGTCTTTAAAAAGTTTTTGGTCGACCACTGTTACCGAGCCTGTCAACGATTCTTTTTTCTGAGTACCATAACCTACCACGACAACCTCATCCAGCACCTCTGTATCTTCGTGCATGATAATTTTAGCCAGATTCGTCCCTTTTACAGAAACTTCCAACGTCTTATAACCAATAAAAGAAATCACCAACGTACCACCTGATACATTATTCAAAGTAAAGTTTCCATCCATATCCGTTATCGTACCATTGGTAGTGCCTTTCACCTTGACATTGGCACCAATAACAGGTTCTCCATAGGAATCCACGATTTTACCTTTGATTGTCCCAGTCTGCGAAACAGCCTGTACTTCTCCCACATAGGCAAATACCGCCTGCGGAGCACCTGTTACAAGGACAGAGGCCATCACCGTAGAGAATAGAAATCTTCTCGATGAGAATCTGAAGAGATTTTTTTTCATATACATAAAATTTAAAACTAACATTTATACTATTTATTCTAATATTAGATACACTGTTGGATATACTCACGGATTTCTTTCCGACTGATAAACAAGTGGTTTTCCACCGTACGGGAAGAAATTCCCAATTGGGCGGCAATATCAGCCGAGGATTTATTTTCGAAACGACTCATGATATAAATCTTCCGACGTTGTTCAGGAAGCTGATTGGCGCGCTCCCATTCGCATGTCAATAGATTATTGGCAATGATCTGACTCTCCACTTCATTGGTACAAGTAGGAATCCGGTCGAAAAGATAGGAAGTTACTTCTTGAGCTTTGTAAAAACGACGCAAATAGTCCGTTACTAGATTCCGGCAAATCGCGAATATAAAATGTTTCACTGTTTCCGGACGCAATATCTGCTTATAGTCCATCAAACGCAAAAAGACATCTTGTGACAGATCTTTTGCTTCTTCGTCCTTACCTATTTTATAATAGATATAAAGATAAACGGAATGATGATAACTCTTATAAGAGTCAGCAACCAGTTGAGTGGATTTCATGTTTATATTTTCCATTGCTTAGATTTTTGTTTATCATTACGTTGGCAAATATAGAAGGTAAATATGAAAACGGATATTCAAAAAGAAAGAGATAAATTCCGTCCTATTGGCGGAGAGCAAGCGATCAACACACATTCTAATTATCAGACAGTTAACTCTCAATTTCATAGAGTCTCAATTTATTATTTGAGACTCTAAAGAGGTATTTATCAATCTAAAGTTTAAAATGAAAGGTACATAAGTATATTATTCTTCATTGGTCTTTCCGATACTTCGAATATATTCATTCG
>OHAO01001442.1_pt1 | contig 16586 bp, 14 predicted proteins | sample 1577151 | NCBI WGS metagenome assembly OHAO01 (sample SAMEA3541585, study PRJEB24748) | human gut metagenome | biome: human gut; feature: human-associated habitat; material: faeces | place: China | collected 2012 | reverse complement strand
GTAGAAATACAAAACAACAATAAAAATAGCATCAAACATGATCATCGTACCCGTGAAGGAAGGCGAAAATATCGAACGCGCCCTCAAGAAATTCAAAAGAAAGTTTGAAAGAACCGGTGTTGTAAAGCAGCTCCGCGCTCGCCAGCAGTTTGACAAACCGTCAGTGCTGAAGAGATTGGCAAAAGAACATGCCATCTACGTGCAGAAATTGCGCAGCCAAGAGGACTAAAGCCTTCACAGAAAAATCTCTATATCTGCAGTCTACAATATAAGATTGCAGATTTTTTGCTTTATGATAGAAGTCTGCATTAAGCGTGTCTATGACGGCGTATCGGAAAACGACGGTATGCGCATCCTGGTCGACAAACTATGGCCTCGGGGTTTGAAAAAGGAAAATTTGCCCTATGATCTTTGGGCTAAAGCCGTAACACCGACGCCCGATCTGCGCAAGATGTTTCACGAAGATCCGGAAAACAACTGGACAAGTTTCGCCGCGGCTTATCGCGAAGAACTAAAAGCATCGGCCGACTTAAGGGCGTTGGCTCAGCAGATTAAGGCAGAAAATCCACAGCGCGTAACGCTACTCTACGCTTTCAAGAATAAGATCCGAAACCACGCCGTAGTTTTGCAAGAAGAGTTACAAAAACTTTTGCAAGACGCATGAATCTGCCGCACTCGGCAAGCGATTAATTGATGAAGAAACATGTTAGATAAACACACTAAGATTTACGTTGCCGGCCATCAAGGTTTGGTTGGCTCAGCCATTTGGAATAATCTGCAACAGCGCGGTTTTCACAACCTCATCGGCCGTACACACCGGGAGCTGGACTTGCTTGATGCCGTAGCGGTGCACAATTTTTTCGACCAAGAACAGCCCGAGGCCGTCGTCTTAGCAGCAGCCTACGTCGGCGGCATAATGGCCAACTTGACGTATCGGGCTGATTTCATCTATCGCAACCTGCAGATTCAGCAGAACGTCATTGGGGAGAGTTTCCGCCACGGTGTGAAAAAGCTGCTCTTTCTCGGCTCCACCTGCATCTATCCGCGCGACGCGCAGCAGCCTATCCGCGAAGAAGAACTCCTGACGGCGCCACTCGAATATACGAATGAGCCTTACGCCATTGCCAAAATTGCCGGATTAAAACTTTGCGAGAGTTTTAATCTGCAATACGGAACGAATTATATTGCCGTTATGCCGACCAATTTATATGGACCTAACGACAACTTCCACTTGGAGCGGAGCCACGTTTTACCGGCTATGATGCGCAAAATTTACCTTTCACGCCTCCTGAGTGAGAAAAACTGGTCAGCCGTGCGCAATGATCTCAACCTGCGCCCCGTGGAGGGCGTAGACGGGCAAGCCGATGAGGCAGCAATCACCAATATTTTGAGCAAATATGGCATTGCGCCCGGCCGCGTCACGCTTTGGGGCACCGGCAAACCGCTGCGCGAATTTCTTTGGAGCGAAGAAATGGCCGATGCGAGCGTTCACGTATTGTTGAATGTAGACTTTAAAGATACGTATGACGCAACTGCGCAAGAAGTTCGCAACTGTCACATCAACGTCGGTTCGGGCCGCGAAATTGCAATCAAGGATTTGGCCGAAAAAATCAAAGCTGCCGTAGGCTTTGAAGGTGAAATCGTTTGGGATAGCTCCAAGCCCGACGGCACACCGCGCAAGTTGACCGACGTCAAGAAGCTACACGCGCTGGGCTGGCATCATCGTATTGAAATCGACGAAGGCATTCAGCGCCTTTTCGATTGGTATCGAGCAGGCATCGAAGCAGCTGCGGCAACCTGCTGATTTAATTTTTAATAAGGCAATAGCGCCAAACTTCCCCGCAAGGGTGGTTTGGCGCTATTTTTCGTTTGTGCTCCAAGACATCCCTTCGCTGCAAATTCTATTTCAGCAGACGCACTGTTGACCTCTGTTGGATCACCGGCGAGCGCCGCTCATATCTGCGGATACCGGATCGCTTTGCCCTTCGTTTGGTGGGAGCAAACGATGGTTTGGTGGGAACAAACGATAGTTTGGCGGCAGCAAACGATGGTTTGGTGGGAACAAACGATAGTTTGGCGGCAGCAAACGATGGTTTGGTGGGAGCAAACGAACAAACGCTCAACAGCAGCAAGCATTAGACTAATCGCAACGCGCAAGAAATCAATGCCTTTTCGAGCTATTTGCCACGCTCGGCAGAAATCATAGGGCCAGCCTACAAATAAGAAGCGCCGGCGAAAAGTGCGAATCGACTTTCGCCGGCGCTGGTATTGCTGCATTTAGCGTAAAAAAAGAGCGCAAAGGGCAAATTGCTTTACCCCTTGCGCAATGCATTGTCTAAGTCGTCTGCTCTCTTAGAACATATAAGTGAAAGAGAGGTCGAAGACGTTGTTTTTATTGGCACCGTCAAATTTCTTCAAGCCCCAGTCGCTGCCGAGAGAGATACGGTAATGGCGTGCAAACTCGGCGCCGAAATTAAAGCCTAAGCCCCAATCGAAACTATCGGAGCCCTCGTCTGAAAATGTGTCGCGATTATACTTGGCTACGACTATGCCTCGCTTGTTTACTTGCGTCACCTTCGTTTTTCCGGCAAAACCGAAAGCAAAATAAGGGCCGAAGTCAAAGAAAAGGGCTGAACGCCGCGTGAGCGCGTATCTGTACATTACGCGGAGGGGCATTTTGAGATAAAAAGCCTCAGCATCTAAGCTGTAACCGTTACGTCCGTCCCATTCGAGCGACTTTTTCCAACCCTGATCAGATATTAGCAAGGCACCGGTCAGGCTGAAGCCTTTCTTTAAGCGTGCTTCTCCGCGTGCGCCAAGGTTGAAGCCTACCTTTGAATCAAGGTGAGTCGGACCACTTACGTTTAAGCCACCTGTCAAGCCGAAACGAAAATCTTGCGCCGAGGCGCTAAGGCCGCAAATCAAAGCCGCCAACAACAAAAACTTTTTCATTCGTGATATAATTTGTGATTATACATTTATTTTAAGCGTCCAAAATATGAAGACTTGCGTCTCCAACGGGGCAAAAGTAGCCAACAAGTTTGAGACAAGCACTGCGCAGAAAGCAAGATTGAGATAAATTAACCGACATAAATATATGATTAGACGTAGGCGGGAAGCCCGAATTTGCTTACTTTTGCACGTTCTAATATTAAACGTTTTATTCAATTCAAATGAAATCCTTACCCGTAAGGAGCAAAGAAGTTGTGACGTTCCACAGCTTTGCACGCAAGGGATATGCCTTGTTTGCTGCGTTGCAAAAAGAAGTGCGCATCGGCGTACTTTCAGCTGCTACGCTGACAACGGCCACTCCCTGCCTGGCTCACGCGCTTTCCCACCCTGCAACCTTTGATGCAGCCGTGTGCGATAGCTTGATAGCCGGCGATGCATCGCTCAAAGAAGCGCTCGTATCAGCTTCACGCGCTCCGATGGCTGCTCAAGTGGCAGCTCGCCAAGTGATCTCGCTGACGAAGGAAGACCTTCAGTCGGCCGGTGTGACAACAGTCAACGATGTTTTAAAATTAGCCGTCGGCATCGACGTGCGCCAACGCGGAGGCTTTGGCTTGCAGACCGACATTAGCATCGACGGAGGCACCTTTGATCAAATTACCTTACTCGTTAATGGGATCTCCATTAACAATCCTCAAACCGGCCACAACGCGGCCGACTTCCCACTTAATCTTGCCGATATTGAGCGCATCGAAATACTCGAGGGCGCCGCTTCGCGCTTGTTTGGATCGCAGGCCTTTTCAGGCGCTATCAATATCATTACGCGCACAGGCGGCGACAAACTGCGACTCGCGCTGAGCAGCGGCTCGTATGCTTATTTGGCCGCCGAAGGGAGGAGTGCGCTGCAAGGCGAAAAGTGGGCGACAAGCTTAAGCGGCAGCTTCCAACGTTCAGACGGCGCCGTGAGAAACGGAGACTTCAAAGGCGGAAAATTCTTTTGGCAAGGCCGATACGAGGATGCTGCCGTCCGCGCAGACGTACAAGCCGGCACGACGTTCAACGATTTTGGCGCCAACACTTTCTATTCCGGCGCTTTTCCCAATCAATGGGAGGCCACACGCCGCCATTTCGTCTCGGCAACGATGAGTACGAAAGGGCAGCTGCACCTTGCGCCAAGCGTATCTTGGCTACGCAATTACGATCACTTTCAATTGATCCGCCATACACACAAATACGAAAACTTCAACCGCGGCGACGTTTATACGGTCGGCATCAACGCCTGGACACAATGGCGTCTGGGGCGCACGGCCTTTGGCGCTGAACTTCGCCACGAAGAACTCTTCAGCACGAATCTAGGGCGGCCGATGGACAGTCTGCGCTTCTTTTCCGTGCCTGGCTATGACAATATATATTATACGAAACACGACAACCGAACGAACATATCTTTCTTCGCCGAACACAGTCTGGTCTTCAAACATTGGACACTCTCTGCCGGCTTACTCGCACAGCGGAACAGCGGAATAGGCCGCCGATTCAAACTTTATCCGGGCTTGGATCTCAGTTACCGACCCGCTGAAGGCTGGCAACTGTTTGCCTCTTGGAATAAATCGCTCCGCCTGCCGACGTTCACCGATTTGTATTACAAAAGTCCGACGCAGGAAGGCAATTTAGGATTACAAGCTGAAGAAATCAACGCCTATCGGCTGGGGGGAAGCTATACGGCCGCCGCCTTTCAAGTCGATTTGCGCGCCTTTTATAACCACGGCTCGAATATGATCGATTGGGTTATGTTTTCAGCCACGGATAAGTTTCACGCCACCAACTTCCGCTTGGACAACTTCGGTTTCAATTGTCGCTTGCTCTTCAATGCCGCAGAACTATTCGGTCCTCGACAGCCCTTGCAGCAATTCTCCATCGCTTATGCCCATATTCACCAAAACAGGAAAGATGATCAAGCCTATTTTAAGTCGAATTATGCGATGGAATATTTGCGACATCAATTCATCGTACAGCTCCGGCATCGCATCTTCGGCCCGCTTTCCGCCGATTGGAACTTCCGCTTGACGAACAGACTCGGGCAATACTTAGTCTACCGACAAGCCAAGAGTACAGGCATCTTGCAGCCCTACGGCACGCAAGGCGTCTTAGACTGCAAAATCAGCTGGAAAGGCAAACGCTACGACGTCTTTGCCGATCTCTCCAACCTGACTGCCACACATTATTACGATGTAGGCAACGTCGAGCAGCCGGGTTTCTTGTTCCGTATCGGCGCAGTGTGGCGTTTATAATCCATCACTAATCTACGACGATACAAGGACGCGTGCTTTCGGCGCAATCTTTTCCTCGGCAAAGCGAGCTTTGTCGAGGAAAATTGCTTTCATACAGCCGCATCACTTAGGCCTCTTTAATGATAAAGACAATAAGCATCATCCACACACAGGCTATCCTGAAAGTGGAGCAAGCCGAAACTTCCAGAAGTTCAACAGATCGATGTCATTCTACACAGCCATTAAGAAGCTCCCTAATTGAGACAAACACCTTGCCATAACGAGCTGATGCGCCAAAGCGCAAAGGCTCTTCGCCCTCAGTCGGGCAGGTTTCCTTTTAGTAAAAGTAGCATAGCCAAAAGCCTTGCCGCCAAAAAGACGACCGATTTGGGCTTAAAGCATACCACCTCAGCTCGTAAATAACCCTATTGCGCTAAAACACGCAGCGCACCCACCCGCAAATAACCCCATTGGGCTTAGTCTTTTGATAGGGCAATGTTGACGCACAGCGTCAATGCTGCCACAACAACGCAACAAAATAACAACCCCTTAGGGTTGGTCTTTCAAAACAAACCAATGAACATACACAAGAAACATAAAAGACCAATCTAAACACGCCTCATATCCACCGACAAACAACCCCTTATACCAAAACACCCCACCTCCACTCACAAACAACCTCATCGCTCCAAAACATGCCGCATATCAGCCCACAAATAACCCCACCGGGGTTAGTCTTTTGGCAGGGCAGTGTTGACGCTGTACGTCAACACTGCCACAACAATGCAACTAAATAACAACCCCTTAGGGTTGGTCTTTCAAAACAAGCCAATGAATACGCTTAAGAAACTTGAAAACTAAACTTAAGCCATTCATCGCGCACCATACGCTAAACAAAACTTGTTTGTACACATTAAAAGCCTTTCTTTTGCCTTTACGTATCAGTCCGCGCCTTAACAACAAATCATTTTATAAGCAATCTAAAGGCATCTCTACGCGTGAAAGCCATCATTCCCCTTATTAGGACATAAATTCCTACTATGGGGACTTTATTTCCTACCTTTGGTATTTTAATTCCAACCTATAGGAATTATTTTCCCTACCTATTCGGACAAAAAATGTACGCCGGCTTATACAGACAAAGCTATATTTAGGCGAAGTTTTCCGCCTTTGTAGGAGCAACTCATGCGGTTGCAAACGTTACGTTAATACTCCATCGTTAATGCACCTACACTCAGCCACACGACAACACAAGGTCCATTTTGAAAAGGAAAAAGGGCCGCGCACCGACAAACACAGCCCAAACACACGCTCCGCTCCACGCCAAAACGACGCATAGGCACAAAAAGAGCGTGCCACAAAAAGCGGTCGCTTCATACGCTTTTTCCATATTCTCCCCTACTTTTTCAAAGCAAAGTCTGAAGAAAGCGGGAAAAATTGATAAAATTGCACTGAAAAACGCTTAACTTTGCCGTAATATTTAGATTCTTAACAGGCAAACAAGCACATAAAATGATGAAACCTACTCTTTTCTTATTGGCTGCCGGTATGGGCAGTCGCTACGGAGGCCTCAAGCAGCTCGATGGTTTAGGCCCTCACGGCGAAACTATTATGGACTACTCCATCTACGATGCCATCAATGCAGGCTTCGGCAAACTCGTTTTCGTGATCCGCAAAGACTTTGAGGAGGCTTTCCGCGAGAAAGTGCTCAGCAAGTACGAAGGTCACATCCCCTGCGAATTAGTGTTTCAATCTGTTGATGCCTTACCCGAGGGCTTTACCTGCCCGGCAGGGCGCACAAAGCCTTGGGGAACGAATCACGCCGTATTGATGGGCGAGCCTGTAATACACGAGCCTTTTGCCGTGATCAATTGCGACGACTTCTACGACCGCGATGCCTTTCGCGTTATCGCCGATTTCTTAACGCAATTGCCCGAAGGCAGCAAAGGAACTTACGCGATGGTTGGTTTTCGCTGCGGCAACACGCTAAGCGAAAGTGGCACCGTCTCTCGCGGCGTTTGCGATAAAGATGAAAACGGACTATTGACCTCCGTTGTGGAACGCACGCAAATCAAGCGCATCGATGGAACAATCAAATATCTTGCCGATGATGGAAAAGAATGGGTTCCTTTAGCCGATAACACGCCGGTATCTATGAATTTCTGGGGCTTCACGCCCGACTATTTCGCTTATAGCAAGGCCTTCTTTAAGGAGTTTCTGAGTAAGCCGGAGAATATGGAAAATCTGAAGAGCGAGTTCTATATCCCATCGATGGTCGATCATCTGATTCGCCAAGGCGAGGCCACTTGCCGCGTCTTGGATACAACGAGCAAATGGTTCGGTGTGACTTATCCCGAAGACCGCGACGGCGTTGTCGAGAAGTTCCGCAAACTTCACGAAACGGGCGTTTATCCCGAAAAACTCTTCTAAGTTGAGTACAACAAAAGCACTGCGCCCCTCCTGACCGATGAGGTCGAGGGGCCTTTGGCTTGTTGTTTTACGACACACACATTATATAATATAGGCTCACACGCTTATGCAAAAACCTCAAAGGCCACCTCGTCTCGTTCGTCCCAACTCTTTGCGCGCTTGGTGGCTGGCCGCCCGCCCCAAGACGCTCTCGGCCGCGCTGATGCCCATTGTGGCGGCATCGGCCTTTGCCTTCACGAAACATTCGTTTAATTGGCAACCGGCCCTGCTCTGCATTCTCTTTGCAACCTTAATGCAGATCGCAGCCAACTTCATCAATGACCTCATCGACTTCCGCCGTGGGACGGACGACACAGAGCGACTCGGTCCTGAGCGTGCTTGCGCGCAAGGCTGGATTAAGCCTATAGATATGCGCATCGGCATTGCGCTGGTGCTGTTTCCGGCTTGTATGGTTGGCCTCTGCCTTTTGCCTTTCGGCGGCTTGCCTTTAATTCTGATCGGATTAGCCTGCGTCTTGTTTGCTTTTCTCTATACGATGCTGCTAAGCTATTGCGGGTTTGGCGATATGTTGGTTTATGTTTTCTTTGGCTTCGTACCGGTCTGTTGCACTTACTTTGTAGAGGCCGGAGATGTCTTACCGGAAATCTTCTTATTAGGCGCCGGCTGCGGACTGGTCATAGATACGCTGCTCGTCTTAAACAATTATCGAGATCGAACAACGGATCGCGTAGCCGGCAAACATACGCTGATCGTCATTTTCGGGGAGCGTTTTGGCAGTTTGTTCTATCTCGGTCAAGGCCTCATCGGTTGCGCCTGCATCAGTGGTGCTTTTGCTTTCAACGGCCGCTGGTCAGCCCTACTACCGCTGCTTTATATTCCCTTCCACATCGCTACGTGGCGAGAAATGGTTCAGATCAATCAAGGCCGAGCGCTGAATAAGATTCTGGGAAAGACGTCGCGCAATATGATCTTACTGACGCTGCTGACGGCCTTGGTAGCCTTTCTTTGACGCTGACCTTTCTCCCAACTCAATCACCTCTATATTCTCAAAGCGCTTGCCCTCGACCGTGAAGCGAACAAGCGTGCGCACCTGCTGCCAACCCTGAATGCCGGCCGCACCCGGATTGATATGCAGGCAGGAGAGCGTAGGATCGTATTGTATCTTCAAGATATGCGAATGGCCCGATATGAAAAGGTCAGGCGGCGAAGCGTAAAGCCGAGCAGCGATGCTGCGATCATAATGACCGGGATAGCCTCCGATGTGCTTAATTAAGACATCGGCGTCTTCACACTTGAAGCGCAAAATCTCCGGATACATTCTTCTTAAATCACCTCCGTCGCAATTGCCGCAAACGGCTTGCAGCGGAGCTATTTCATTGAGCTTTTCGGCCAACGCGACCGAACAAATATCTCCCGCATGCCATATTTCATCACACTCGGAAAAGTATTCCGCATAGCGATCATCCCAATAGCTATGCGTATCGCTTAGAAGTCCGATGCGCGTCATTCGTCCGCGGCCGTTTTAGGCGTATCGGAGAGCGCCAAGCGCTGCTCTACGAAGTGGCGAATCACCTCAGCCGTCCCCTCATAACCCAAGACGCCTGAATTGAGGCAAAGATCGTAAGAAGCAGCTTCGCCCCAGGTCTTCGGACTATAGAAGTTGTAGAAATCAGCCCGCTTGTTGTCTACACTTTCAAGCAAACGGCGCGCCTGCTTCTCCGTCATGTTGCGCCGTTGGCAAATACAGCGAACGCGCTCCTCCAAATCAGCTGAAATGAAGACACTGACCAGTTGCGCGTGGTCTCGCAACACATAGTCGGCGGCGCGGCCTATGAAGAGGCAACTCTCTTTGGCAGCGGCCTTGCGTATAGCGTCGCTCTGCAACTTAAAGAGTTTTTCATCGCTCAACTGATTAACGTAATAGTCGCCCGCACCAATAATCGGCGAAAGGCTGTGCCAAGCGTGACTAATAAAGCCTTTCTTCTCATCCTTCCTTTCAAAAATGGCCTCATCATAGCCGCTTTCGTGCGCAGCTATGGTTAATATTTCACGATCAAAATACTTGATGCCAAGCTGTTCGGCTAACAAGCGTCCGATACGGCGGCCGCCGCTGCCGAGTTGGCGACCAATGGTGATAACGTAAGGTTTCATAAGGGTTAAGAATAGATCAATGTTATTGCGTGATTGTTTTTTCTGCGAGAATGCGCCTAAACTTTTTGACTTGCCACGCTTGCAGCGCAATGGCTATCAGGAAAGCCATCGTGTCGGCCACAGGCATCGAATACCAAACGCCATCGACGGGATTGTCGAACAAGCGCGGAAACAGGAAGAGCAAAGGCACGAGGAAGAGCAATTGGCGCGTGAGCGAGAGGAAGATGCTTTTGCCCGTCTGCCCTATACTTTGGAGAAAAGCAGTTGTGATTATTTGAATGCCTACCAACGGGAATGTGAAAGTCATAATGCGCAAGCCGTGGGCGGCCTCCTCAATCAGTTGCGGCGAACCTTTTGCAAAAAGCGTCACGAGCGGCGTAGCGAAGAAGAAGTAAATACAAAAGGAGATAAAAGTTATGACCGTGGCAAACAAGCCGGCTTTCTTCAGCACCTCGATCAAGCGATCGTAACGCTTTGCTCCATAATTGAAGCCGGCAATGGGCTGCATACCTTGGTTAAGGCCTATGGTCAGCATCACGGCAAAAAGAATCAGTCGGTTGGCAATGCCATAACTGCCCACGGCAACGTCGCCGCCCGCGCCGGTCTCTGCACCGTAAAGCGTCATGCTTCGCGTGATGATGATGGCAACAAGGCAGGCGCAGAGATTGATCAAAAATTGAGGCAGACCGATCGTAAGCGCCTTAAAGATGATGCGCCCACTGATGTGCGGCCGCTCAAATCTCAGATAGACCAAGTTGGTTTTGTCTGTAAACAAATAGAATTGACGGCAGAGCATTAAGAATTGAGCGCAGACGGTGGCTGCCGCAGCGCCGCGTATCCCCCAATGGAAGACGAAAATAAAGAGTGGTGCAAGCAAACAGTTGGCCACGACCGTACCAATTGTTGAAAGCATAGCCTCTCGAGGCCGATTGGTCGAACGAAGCAGGGCATTCATACCCAAATAGAGGTGTGTAATGACGTTGCCGCAAAGGATTACGGTCATAAAATCGCGCGCCGGCCCGAGCGTGACGTCACTCGCGCCAAAGAAGCGCAGGATGGGCGTGAGAAACACTTGCAGCAGGATGCCCAAGCCTAAGCCCATCACGACGTTCATAAAGAGAACGTTGCCTAAAATATCTTGTGCCGTGCGATAATCTCTTTGTCCGAGACGCACAGACATCAGCGTAGCACCGCCAACGCCTACCATAGCACCAAAAGCTGCCCCCAAAGCCATCAAAGGTCCTGTCAGTGCGAGGCCCATAATAGCTTCCGGACCAACGCCCTGCCCGATAAAAATACCGTCGATAATATTATAGAGCGACGAAGCAGCCATAGCGGTAATGGCCGGCAAGGCATACTGCAAGAGCAAGCGGCCTATGGGTTTCTCCCCCAATTCGTTGAGCCGCTTTTTACCGGGTTCTACCACCTCGGGTTCTTCTTCCGACGCGGCAGGTTGCGCTGCTATCGTTTGCGACTTGTCTTTCATTTTTCAATTAAAATCTTTGGATGCCGACAAGTCGGTATCGGTCTGTCTTCAAGCATCGTTTTGCTCGTCGAAAGCGCACCGTCTACAGCCTTGCACGTGCTATACTCATGCAAAGTTAGGCCTTGGCGAGAAAAACGACAAGGAAAACGAAGGAAGAAATTAAAAAAACAAGTCAACGCTGCTTTTACGAAAGGATTTTTTCTTATCGCCGGTCAAACGAACCTGTCGATCTATGCCGCGAGTCTTATTTTATGATCATTATACACTCATTTTCTGCCCGTTATGTCTCTCTTCTGAATATACATCGACTGAGATTCGTTTCGTTTGGCGCCGGCAAACAATAGTTTGGTGCCGACAAACGATAGTTTGGCCTTGGCAAACCATTGTTTGCTACCAGCAAACAATAAGCAGGTCGAATAAAAGGCATAGCATGACAAGTACTGAAAGGAACGGAATGCGACGAAGATGATTGGCTGCACAGACGGCCATTCGCCTTCGTCGGTGGGCTTTTAGCAAAAAGGAGAGGGAAAAGAAAACGGGCCTTGCCGACTGACTGTCATTTGAAACTTAAAAGAAAAATTTCAGTTCGGTCAAAGCAGGGAATAGGTGCCGGAGGCGAGCTTTTCGGGACAAAAGGTGAGGCCATCATAAACGAAGACTCTCTGAGTAAACTTTATGCAAAGCCTACTCGGAGAGTCAGTTCAAAAAGCGTGGTCAGGCGCATCGCAGTGCCTCATCTTCGACTGCGCGCTTGCGATGAGGCAAACGATCAGTCGATGTGAGGCAAGTGCTTCCTGCAACCTTAACCTTCGCTTGTATTGTAGTGCGCTTGCACAGTTGCGTCGAGCACGGCGATGGCCGTGACGTTGACGATGTCGCGCACGTCGGCCTCAAAGTCGGTAAAGTGGATCGCCTTGTTCAAACCAATCTGAATCGGCCCGATTACCTCACCTTCGTCGGCCATACTCTTAGCTATTTTGTATGCCGCGTTAGCTGCGCTCAATGATTGGAAGATGAGCGTATTGACATCTTGACCCTTGAGACGCGTAAACGGATACTTCTCATCGCGTAATTCGCGATCGAGCGCGAAGTTTACTTGCATTTCGCCGTCAATAGCCAATTCGGGATATTCCTTTTGCATACGTTCTACGACGCGGTGAACAACTGCCGGTTTTCCATCCTCATCGCTGCCAAAATTTGAATAGGATATCATCGCCATAGCCGGAGTTCGATTGAAGAAGCGCACACCTGAAGCGGCCAAACGGGCGAGGTCGTAAAGGGCATGCTCGTCGGGGTCGCGATTGATCAAGGTGTCGCCGAAGAAGCAGATGCCATTCTTAGAGGAAACCAAGTGGAGGGCGCCAAAATGCTCATAGCCGGGACGGATTCCTATGACTTCTTTGGCCGCTTGGATAGTCCCCGCATAGCGCGTATAAAGTCCGGTGATAAAAGCATCAGCATCGCCCGTCTCCACCATCATCATGCCGAAATAATTTCGCTCAAACATTTTGTCGCGCGCAACCTCTAAGTTAAATCCTTCGCGTTCGCGCTTCTGCGCAAGAATCTTTGCGTAACGCAAACGGCGCTCTGACTCGGAATTATCCCGCAAGTTGACGAGCTCACATCCATCCAAGTTTAATTCAAGTTCGTCGGCAATGTGCTTAATCTCCTCTTCGTTGCCCAACAAAACGGGATGGCAGAAGCCTTCTTCTTTAGCTTGTACGGCAGCTTGCAGCATTTTTGGATGAGAACCTTCGGCAAAGACAACGCGCTTCGGATGGAGGCGTACCGTCTCAAACAGGTTTTGCGTAAACTTCGTCTCTTGGCCCATCAATTCGCGAAGGCGTTGGCGATAGGCCTTCCAGTCGGTAATGGGTGTGCGAGCTACGCCGCTATCCATCGCAGCTTTGGCCACGGCCATTGAAACTTCTGTGATGAGGCGGGGATCGACGGGTTTCGGAATGAAATATCCGGGGCCAAAGGTAAGGTGGCGCACTTGGTAAGCGCGATTGACGATATCGGGAACGGGACGGCGGGCCAACTCGGCAATAGCTCGCACGGCGGCCATCTTCATTTCTTCGTTGATGGCGCGAGCTGCTGTGTCTAAAGCGCCGCGGAAGATGTAAGGAAAGCCGAGTACGTTGTTGATTTGATTGGGATAATCGGTGCGGCCCGTACTCATCAAGACGTCAGGACGGGCTTCGATGGCGTCTTCGTAAGTGATTTCGGGCTGCGGATTGGCCAAAGCAAAGACAATTGGGCGCTCGGCCATCGTGCGAACCATATCTTTGGAAAGAACATTGCCTTTGGAAAGGCCGACAAAGACATCTGCGCCTCGAACAGCCTCTGCTAAGGTGTGCACATCGCGGCGGGAGGTGGCAAATTCCTTCTTTTGCTCAGTCAAATTTGCGCGATCGTCAGTGATAACGCCTTTAGAGTCGAGCATAACAATGTTCTCTTTGCGCGCACCAAAAGCACAATACAAGCGCGTACAAGAGATTGCCGACGCCCCGGCGCCATTTACGACGATTTTAACCTCTTCTATTTTTTTATTAGCCACGATGAGGGCATTCAAAAGTCCGGCGCAGGAAATGATAGCTGTGCCGTGCTGGTCATCATGCATTACCGGAATGTCCAATTCTTCCTTCAAGCGGCGCTCGATTTCAAAACATTCGGGCGCTTTAATGTCTTCAAGGTTAATGCCACCAAACGTTGGGGCAATGGCTTTCACGGCCTGAATGAATTTCTCCGGATCCTTCTCGTCTACTTCTATGTCGAAAGCGTCGACACCTGCGTAGATTTTGAACAGAAGGCTCTTTCCTTCCATCACGGGCTTACCGGCCATCGCGCCGATGTCGCCCAAGCCGAGCACAGCTGTACCGTTGGAGATTACGGCTACGAGATTGCCTTTGTTAGTGTATTTATAGACGTCGTGGGCTTCATTCTGAATTTCCAAACACGGCTCTGCAACGCCCGGAGAATAGGCCAGAGAAAGATCGGTCTGCGTCCGGTAAGGCTTAGTCGGGACGATTTCAATCTTTCCCGGCTTCCCCATCGTGTGGTAGCGAAGTGCTGCCTCTTTAGTTATCTTTACCATTTTCCTATTGCTTTTATTTGTGAGGATATTTCCTAATTTCGTGTTATCTACTTAAAGCAAAGATACGGCTTAAACTTGAATATTGTTCATTGTGAAAGATCTTTTATCGCGGACAACCGTCATTTTATAGAAGATATTCGTTTATTCATTCCACTTTATTGGCATTTGGCAAGTATGACGTGCAATTTAGAGTGACGATTTTCGATCTGGGCTCAAGAAGCACTCACGCTTGAAAGAGGAGAACTTAAGGTGAAAAAGGAGGATTTACGACAGAATAAGGAGAATTTATGATTAAATGCGCAAAACGCGGGAGTTTTTTAGGCGAAAACGGATCTTATTTCGTCATTATTTTTTACATTTGCACGTTATTTGGAATTAAGTTAGAAAAGATGCGGGAAGGAAGCCTACGGAATCATGTTATAGCAACGGCACAAAAACTATTTTACAAGGAAGGCGTGCGCACCGTGACGATGGACAAGGTAGCGCAAAGTTTGCGTATGTCTAAGCGCACGCTCTACGAGTTGTTTACCGACAAGGAAGATCTTCTCGTGGCCTGTGTCGCAGCTTCTTACAAGGATTTTAAGGATAAGATGCGCAAAGCTTCGAAGCCGGAAGATACCGTAATCGACATCATTTTGCGCACGTTCTCATATCGGCTGAAATGGGCTAAGAATGTTTCGCCCACATTCTTTTCGGAGGCGGACAACTACCCGAAAGTCGTGGCTTTATTCGAAAATCATCGAGAGGATATGCGGGGCGTTTTTGCGAGTTCTATCATCGAGGCGTGCAAGAAGGCCTTTTTATCGACCGATTAAACCCGCAATTGTTGTATTTGTCCTTTATCACGATGATGCCGGCTGTGCGGGCTTACTCGACAAAAGACCCTTTGCGCCCCTTTGACTTCTTTCTCAACACCTATTTCGTACACGTGAGGGGATTTGCTACGGAAAAGGGACGCCAACGGCTGGATGAATTTGTCGTCAACTATCGACGCGATCACCACCTCTAAGTTGCAGAGCGCTTGGCTATAACAAAACGGCGGGCAAGCCTTGGTTTTGCTCTCTTATATATAATATGTGGCTTTGCCCCTTCGGCAACAAGGTGAGCACTCCGCACTTTCCCACCTCTTTATACAAAATATCCGGCGTGTTGCGCTATCAAAGCGTACACGCCGGCTTCATACATTATGAGCTCTATGCAATCTTTGGGTACCTAATCGCCGAAAATTGCTTCGGCGCTACCAACTAACATTCGCCATATCCGTACTCTTGCTCCTGCTTTCAGCATACTTCGCGCAGCATGTCGAAAGCAGAAAACAGGGAATCAAACCTCCGCCTTTAGAAGTGTATACTTTTCAGCGCCGGCAAGAGTTCTGCGAGGTCGTCGATCAATTCTTGCTCCGTCTTGCCATCAAGGCGGGCCACGAAAATCGTATCATATCCGGCGATTGTGCCTGCTACGGAAGGCATATGGCTGATATCTATATCAGCAGCCAAGCCGCGAGCATAGCCGGGGCGCGTATGAAGCACGAGCAAGTTGCCCGACTTTCTCACTTCAGCCAAACCTGAATTGCGAAGATACTCGGGCAGCACCTCGGGCGCTACAGTGCGTTGATACGTGTCGCGTTGCGGTAAGATATACTGAAAACCTTCGCGCGTTCTGATCTTGGCTGCGCCCAAGCTGCGCAAGTCGTGCGACAAGGTGGGCTGAGAAACACTAAAGCCGGCATCGGCCAACTCACGTAAAAGGTCGGCCTGTGTAGCCGAAGTACGGTTAGATAAAATTACGCGTAGCGCGTCTAATCTTGGAGCTTTCATCTTTATACAGGAATTAACAAAAGACAAAGTTATTTATTTGGATACAAAGGTACTCATTTTTGAATAGCAGTACCACTTATTTCAATAAAAATTTGCGGAGATAGCTATATTTTTTGAGTTTGGCCAGCATTCTTTACATCTTTGGTTAAACTCCACTAAATAATGCGTAGATATTTCGCATTTATCTCAATACTTTGAGGCGTTAAATATTGCCCATACTCGACTACATCTGACTACATGCGCAAATAAAGTACGTTATAAACATCACATAACGAAAAATTTCACTCATACGAAGCCTCGCTGCTCACAAGTGACAAAGCCGGGGTCGCGGAGCGTATATGATGAGTCAACGATCGACTATTTATGACATTTTGAAGAACAATTTCATA
>OHAO01001436.1_pt1 | contig 16615 bp, 10 predicted proteins | sample 1577151 | NCBI WGS metagenome assembly OHAO01 (sample SAMEA3541585, study PRJEB24748) | human gut metagenome | biome: human gut; feature: human-associated habitat; material: faeces | place: China | collected 2012 | reverse complement strand
ACGGCCTGGTCTTCAGTTCCGAAGATCATCAATAGCGGCGTCTGAATGTTTTCTGCCTGAAATACCGGGGAATTACAAATATATTGCCGGGAGATTTGCCACCAGGGTAATCTGAAACGTGCCTGTCCCGTTTCGAACATTTCTTGATTGGAACGTCCGCTTTCCCAATAAATACTATTATACATACTTATCATATCTGTCAGAGGTGCTCCTGCCACGGCAGCAGCAAAAAGCGGAGTTTGTGTGATGATATAAGCCGTCTGGTAAGCGCCCCAGCTATGCCCGATCAAGCCCAACCGTGCAGGATCGATATCTTCTCTTTTCAACACTTGCCGAACAGCAGCCGTAACACAGTCTACTGCCGATTCGCCCGGCCGGTTCACCTCATAGGTGATATCAGGCTGAAAAACAAAATAGCCCTGTAACACATAATTCATCGTATTATAAAGATCCGATGCCGAAGGAAAAACAAAATCGTTTAAATGCTGGGACAGTCTCTCGTAGATATGAACGATCATCGGATAGGATTGACCTTCCCGATAGTTTACCGGATAAAACAATGCTCCTTTCAACTCCTTACCCTGCGAATTTTTATAACGGATCAATTCACTCTTGCGGAAAATAAATCCGGAAGGACGCAAATTCGTATGTGTCAATTGTTGAAGCCGGTTCAGATTTTCATCACAAACGAATAATTCGGGAGCTGTAATATTGTCAGCCCATCCGAGCAAGTTCATCTTTTTATCTGCCGACTGTTCCAAACGTAACGTACTGAATGCCCCATACAGTAAAGGGCGATGATGTCCTTTAGGATCGAAGCGATAAATTCCGGAAGCCCCGTCATCACCGGTAGCTCTCAACAGCAAGTTACGGTCGGGAGTCAAAACTCCGCGCTGAAATTTCCGGAAAGTGATCTTGTCTTCGCGTCCTCGGGTCAACCGCTTCAATTTCAGCGTAGCCGGCTCGACACTCCAGATATCATATTCGTCATAAAACCAAAAAGCCTTATCTTCTTTCAGCCAACCGGCCACACCGAAGGAGGGAGCGATATCGATAGGGCCATCGTAATATATATCGCTTAATCCAGTAGTTACCTGAGCGGTAAGATTGATATATTCTTCTTTCGCTAAATCGTATGCCCACCAGTTTTTATTCTTAAAATAGTAAACATACTTTCCTTCGCGGGAAAAAGAAGCCGACAATATTGTATTCTCCAACAAGCGGGTACGTTTTCCTGTCTCCGTCTGTATCACATAAATATCCCGATGAAGTTCGCGGTAATGGGGCCGATAGGGCCGATCGTCGACAGCTAAAACAAATGCCCCGTCGGCAGAGATACCGGCTATATCGAACAAGGAAGAATCGGCCAGCTGCCTCCAGCGTTTTTCTTCCGGCCACCATACACACAAATAGGTCCGGCTACGATTCAGGTAATAGCGGTTTTTCTGACGCGACTGAATTTCCTGATCTTTCCAATGCCAGATATCGACATCTGCTGTAACTTCCGCCCGGGATTCCCCTTGATACCGTTCCGGAGCGATACCGAAAAACAACTTTTTCCCATCGGCAGACCATTGGGGTGTGTAATATTCACTGATTTTCATATTTGCCGGAAAATCGGCCCAAGCCTCTGCGGCAAAACAGCAAACCTGCTGCCTATTTCCGATATTCCGGACGACATGAATTTCCCTGCCTTGCTTCTGCCCTGTACTGTCCGACAACACTTTCATAAACAGAAGCCCGTGGTCTGTCCATTTCAATTTTTCATATCCGTTTTTATCGTTTTCTAAAAACAGAAGACGGTAATCATTCAGTTCCAATACCTCCAGACTATTGCTCAGTCCCTTTTCAGCTTTTAGGGTATAAGCCAGGTATTTCCCCGTTGGGTCGACCGTATATTCCTGTATATTGGCTATATTCTTTATCCGTTTTTTTTCAAGATCATAAAGATTCAATTCTACGGCACCTCCTGCATTTATTCCTTTCAAAATCAGATATTTACTATCATTGGTAAAAGTAAAACTTTCCATTCCCCGGAAGATTTGTTCTTCCCCATTGGTAAGGCAAACCAGTTTTACCTGATAAGCAATACCGGCAGCCGCATTTTCTCCCGCCGGTTCTGAAAAGACGATCCAGTGGGAATCTTTGGAAAATTCGGGAGCAGAAGTATTTTTATATTTGTACTCTTTTCCCGACGCGATATGCCGGACAAACAAAGTATCTGTTTTCTCCGCAGCCTGGATTCTCCACATCGCCCATTCGCCGGACGGAGATAACCCGTATTGCAATAGTTTGTGCCACAACTCGAATTCATGAAAATCCCGTATTGTTTTATTGCTGGCCCATACGTTCCCCATACCTCCTACTCCGATCAGACAAATGCAGAAGGTCAATATTACTTTTTTCAAACCGATCATTTTTTCAATAGATTCTTCAATAATTTTTTTAATGCAGGATTAGAAGGCCGGAATGCTTCGGTATCTACCCAATTGCCTTCTTTATCGATCAGGATAAACCGGGGAATAGAACCGACATGTAACTCTTCCGGGAGGTAACTCCAATCACCGGCCCACAATTGCACACCTCCCAACTGATGTTTCCGGACATAGTCTTTCCATTTTTTCCGGTTTTTATCTATGGAGATACTTATAAATTCAATTTCTTTTCCCTGAAATTCAGCCTCCAACTGTTGTAAATAAGGGATCTCAGCTTTACAAGGAGCACACCAGGTCGCCCAAAGATCGATAAACTTATATTTCCCCCGGAAATCAGCCATGGAGCGATAGTGTCCGGTAGTGTCGGGGAAGATAAAATTCGAAGCCCGTTCTCCTTTTCGAAGGGTGGAATGAGGGCGTCCCCGGTACTGACATAACCGCAGGCGTTGTTCCTCATTTTGCATCAAAGGAAAATACTTCTGTTCGTAATCACAAAAACGCCCGAAACTAACGGTATCTATTTCAGCCAACACAAATTCGGCTTTCAATAGCGGAGATCCGATTTCGGCTAACCAGTCATCGAAGGAATATTCTCCCTCCCGTATGACAAAAGTCCTTTTATAATTAAAATATTTCCGGAGCAACTGCATACCATAAGGTTGTTGTAAAATACGGTCATCTTCGACGGGAAAGCGTCCGATGAGCTGCCGGTAATAAGCCGATTGTTGTTCTTCGGATTCATAAGATTGCTGATTTTTAGCAATATAAGAAATGAAATCATACAATAGATCGAATTCGATTGTCTCCTTCAGCTGCTTTTGAAAAAGGGAATCCCGGATAACCGTTTCTTGCGACCACCGGTCCACCTCCAGCCGAACCGAATCGAAACGGGGAAAATAGGCTCCATAAGCGTCTGTCCTGGTATCCATTTTCAAAGAGCGCTTTATCTCTTTCCATTGTTCCAGTAGACGATTTTCTTCACCGGTGATGTCCACTTGTTTCCAATCCCCGTCGATTCCCTGAAAATGTATTTCATCCCCTGCTTTTATATACATCCGATGATACTCCTTTCCATCATACAGGTAATAAAAACCGGCCTCTGCCGGCTGGAACATAAAAGCAAAACTACCGTTACCGGCAATAGTGGTACCGGCATATTTTACCGGTACCCCATTTTCCACGATCATCAGTTGCACTTCTCTGGCAGGTACCTTTCCCCCGATCTTTCCCTTTATCACGGCAAACTCCTCCGCCCTGATTCCTCCCCCCCAGAAGGCAACAGATTATCCCTAATAACCACACACGACTATCTATCAATAACATAAATATCCATTACCCATTTTTGAACTCATATACATCACTTCGGAAGGTATTCCTTCGCCCTGATAAACTTCCGGATTATCCTTTACTTTATCCGCCGAAGTATCGAAAAGATAAAGTTTGTAATTACTACCGTTTCCGGTAGCTATAACCAGCTTATTCGTATATTCATCAGGCGCACTATAGCTATCGTCGAAGATAATATGTTTGATCATAACGATCTTTTCCCCTGCCGGCACAGCGGGTTGTCCACCCACTCTTTTCACTTCCTGTTCCCGTTTGTTTTGCAGATCATAGTAATACAATTTATCGCCTTTGGAAAAGTACAACATCTGGAAAGTACGGTTCATTCCAAAACATTCGGCCCGGGTCAACTCGCTTTCCAACGGAATCTCATCGATGGCTGTAATCCTGTTTTTGAGGAAAGCCGGATCATAATACACCAGACAGGTCAAATCGAAGTGAAGGATGGAACGCGCTTGGGTCGCCTCTTTATTCTGCATAACAACGTATCCTTTTCCGCCTTCCCACATCCCTTCGTCGAGAAAACCGGCGTAAAGCGGGTCCCGATCAGGATAAGCCTCAGGAAATTTTGACTGGTCGTCACTATTCAGATAAAGCAAATTCGAATTTCCACGGGCAACGGTACAGAATTTACTGCTCTTGGTATCAAAAAACAGGGGACTCATGGTTCCGTTCTTCGTCATCAAATGGGCCAATTCATAATCACCTGCTTTTGCATAAGCGAACTTAGCCGCTCCTAAGGGGGAGCTATGTACGTCGATAGTGAATACTTTCCCATCATTCACCAAACCGTGTTCCTCCGATCCTCCGAACCATTTACCAGGAGCGACAACACCCTGTTTCTCATAAAAAAGGGAATTGAAATCGCCTAACATTTTCAAATCGCTGATCCGAACCACTTGTAATTCTTTCTCCGATATAACCATCAGACAGGCATTATTCTTGACCATTTCTTCCTGTTCTTCGTCCATATAAGCATAATCACCGATATAACCCAAGGAACGGGGCCGACCTGTCAGTGCCTCTCCACGACTTTTCTGTATCAGCCCGATATTCTGAAAATCCGGAGAAAAGAAATCGATATCGGTGGTCTCCCCATTTTGCTTCATCACATACCATCCCCTGAAATATTTCGATTCTATTATTAATTCTGACTCGATATAATTCGCGGCACCGTTCTGTTTATCGCGATATTCAAAAACAAGCCGGTAAATTCCCGGATCGGCAGAAACAATCCAATCTAAATCTTTTTCCTGCGAAAGGGTATCGATTTTCTTATCCCCGGTTGTCTGATAAGTCATCCATACATAATCATAAGTCCGCCCTTTATCTTCCGACTGGATTACAGTAGGAATAGATAAACGGCTCAACAAATCACACCGGTAAACGGGCTTTATTCCGGTTACTTCGGTCCGATTCAGTTCATGATAATCATAATTGCCTTTATCGTCATAGCATGACCAACATAATACAGGCAAGAATGCCAATAAAAATAGATATATCGTTCTCATAGTTCATTCATTTTTAAGGGAAAACAACTTCTTTACCATTCTCATCTTTCAAAGGAGGATTGTTTTTCGGATCTGCATTGTATTCGGCTAATGCCTTTTTTATTTTAGCCAGATAATAATCTCTCAGCGAATACGTATCATAATTACCTATAATATAAACCAAAAAATCATTATCCCACTTTTGTCCGGTAATATCGATCATAAAACGATGTTTTACCTCCGACCAATTCCCCAAATAAAGTTTATAGTAGTAACTATTGTCTTTCCAACGGGTAGGACGTTCCAATTTATCCGAGATTGTGATGTTTTTCACCAGTTTATTCACCTCCCCGGTCTGAAAGTCATCAGACGGTAATAACCGCAATACCAATTTCCGGGCATTTTTCCGCAAACCGGCATCTTCCCGTTTTACGATCACATTCAACTTCAATACATTCTGATTCGCCGGCAGTATCAACTCGTTTTTTTCGCCTAAAGATTCGTAATGTACGCCCGCTACTGCCGGAAATTCCATATCCACATAAGTGGAATCGACCACCTTTTCGGGTTCTTCCTCATCGTACGTATATTTCCATTCTTTGGTGACTTGTTCGAACCTGACGGTACGGGGATAATCCGTTACTTCTCCGACCGAGATCAGCTCGATTTGCAGGGTATCTTTTTGTATGCTTTCGGGATAATAAGCAAAAGTATATACTTCTTCGGTTTTTGTCTTAAATTGTATCCGGTCTGTTCCTTCGAAGGACATATATTCTTCCGAACAACTACAAATCATCGAACAAACCATCCCTATTCCAACTAAATATTTCAATTTCATACGTTCAAATTTTTAATTATTCAAACTTAATTTCACTCTTCGGCAAAGGCAATACATAAACTGCTTTGCTTCCTTCTATGTCAGTCCAAAGGATTGTTTTATCGCCCCTGCGTTTGGCTTGGAAAAACTGCTGTCCTTCTCCATAAAATTCTTTCTGATATTCTTTGGCCACAAAAGCGTTCTTCAGGTCGACGGTAGAAACATTTACGACAGAGATGTTCCGAGCTGCAACCAACTCATCAACTAAAGGTTTATACTCTGTTTCCAGATCGGAACATTCGATCGCAATCAGATACATCTCATACAAACGAATCAAAGGAACTTCCTGTAAACCGGCATCAGGCATCCCTTCCTGTTTATATTTTTCCAGAATATAACGGGTTCCCGATTTTTCAGTAATCTCATTCCATAAATAAGTTACCCGGTAATCGGTAACATCCGACTCGAAAATATCGGTTTTCACTTTGTCTTGATCCTGTTCTACTCCACCGGCGTTTAAAAAATAATTAGAAACAATATCGTTCAGATTATAGACATGTAAAGAAAAAAGATGCTCCGGGGAAGCAATATTGTCTTTTGCAGCAAAATCTGTCCCCTGATTCAATCTGAAATCTTTGTTGGCGATAACCCGGCCTGCATACTCCGCTGCTTGGGATTTATCCTGAATCCACAGATAGAACCGGGCTTTCAATGCCAACACCGCCCAATAATTCAATCGGTTTTGCCGATAACTGAAAAATTCATCGTTCATCCCTTTTTCTTCCACTTCTTTCAACAGAACTTCGGCGTCATTCAAATCTTTTTCCAGATAGCCCACATACTCTTCCCAGGTATTTACTTCATGATAATTTTTAGATACCGTACGTACATAAGACAATATCCTGTCTTTTGTCTGTTCACCCGGTATCGGGCCGAACAGCCGCAAAATATCCAGATGGCAGAAAGCTCTCATCGCCAATGCCTCTCCCTTGATCAGGTCATGCATATCTGAAGTCAAAATCCCATTATCCACATAACCGAGCAGATTATTGATATTGACGATCGTATTGTAAAATTTCCCGTAGATATCTTCGATCAATCTTTCGACTTCGGCATTTTTATAATCATAAACGGCGGTATACCCATCGATTGCCTGCGGATTCGTCTTCCAATGCTGAGCCAGATTCTCACAAAACTCCATGGTCAACGTTTTCCCATACAGTTTACTGTCTTTCAACATAATATAATTACCGATCAAAGCATTCTTAAAGCCATTTTCATCCGAAAACATTTCCTTTTGCTCGACTTTATCTTTCGGATTGACACTCAACCAATCGCTACATCCGGTCCCTAACAAGAGGCAGCCTATCATTATATAATAAATCGTCTTTTTCATGTTGTTGAAATTTTAAAAGGTTGCTGAAAGAGAGAAAGTAAATCTCCGGGAAAAAGGATAGGCGATACCTCTTTCCTGTTTGATGCTCGATACGCGGAATAAATTATCCGTATTAAAAGAGAGAGACAAATATTGGGTTCCCAGGTGTTTTTTCACCCAAGGCTGTAAGAAATCATATTTTATCTGTATGCTCTGACATTCGAGGGTATTCTCTTTTTGCACGAAACGGGATGACATTTGAGTTTCCTGCGTATTCTTGATATCTTTAAAGAAAGTATGATCCCCCGGATTTACCCAACGGTCTTTATACACCCTCCGGTCTACATTGTATCTGGTATCCGCATTTTCTACCCGGTCCACCAAGGTTGAATTGTATTGAGATCCTCCCAGACGATAACCGAAAGACAGGTTCACACTCAAATCGCGGAAAGTAAACATGGTATTGATGTTCCCTCTGAATTTAGGATCGGTTACTCCACAGGCCACTTTATCACGGGCATCCCAATTGAATGTGACATTACCGAAGCGGTCGATAAACAATTCCTGTCCGGTACTGGGATCGATCCCCAGCGAAGGGACGACATAGATGGTCCGCAAAGCCTCTCCTTCCCGATACATGAAATTCGGGTTAGATCCGCCTTGTAATTCCAATTCCTCGTTGGCCACTTTCAATGCCTCGGAGATTTTGACTATCTCGTTCTTTTCATGAATAAAACTGGCAGATACCGACCAAATGATATTCTTTTCCGTATTCCGGATGGGATATCCTGACAAAGCAACTTCAACTCCCTTATTCTTCACTTTACCGACATTATCCGTATAACTAGGGAAACCATTCGTCAAGGGAAGGTACATTTCAGACAACAAATTATTAGTCTGATTTGTATATACATCGGCTGTCACTTTCAAGCGGTTATGGAATGCTCCGACTTCCAATCCGAAGTTCCATTTGTCGGTCTTCTGCCATTCCAAGTCCTCATTGGCCAGACCTTGCAGGTGGCTTCCAAACCAATACCGATACCGATCGTCGGTATAATATTCATAAGTAGCAAGGGCCTGATAAGCATCGAAATTCACCGATCCGGTCACCGCATAAGAACCCCGCAATTTCAGACGATCCAGCCACAATACATTTTCCATAAACTTTTCTTTATGGATGTTCCAACCGATACCGAAAGAATAAAAGGGAGCGAAACGTTTCGAACTACCGAACTGGGAGGCCCCGTCCATACGATAAGCCACGTCGGCGAAATAACGATTGTCATAGATGTAGTTCACATTCCCCGTCACACCGATGCGCCGGTTGAGCGATTCGGATCCGGTAGGTTTTCCATCTTTCTGATACTGAAGAGCCATCGACAAAAATTTAATATTGGATTGGGGAAAACCCTCTACCTGAAAAGTATAAGAATGCGATTTTTCCTGAGCAACATTGTAATCCAAACCGACATAGAGCTCGTGTTTTTCTTTAAAGTTACGGGAATAGCTTAAAGTCAGACTCCAATCATAACTAAAGCTTTTCCCTGAAGAATAGATATATTCTCCTTTACGGAAAATCTGTTCATCCGAATAATCCTTAAATTTGGTATGGTCGGCAGGTTTAAAATTATCATAATCATTCACCTGTTTCGATAATCCGATGCGTGAACGTAAAGTCAGGCTTTCCCAAGGTTTCCATTCTACATCGAAATTATTGGTAATAGTCGTATAGGTTTTTTTATCGACCAAATCGAGCGTAGCATTGTAAAGCGGATTTTCAGGGGCTGTAGTCCAAAAATCTCCTTTTTGTTCGAGTTCTTTCAACACTTTACCGTCTTCTCCGCGTTCCCGCCAGTAAGGGTTGAGTTTCACATACTGATCGAAGGATCCGTAAGGCGATTCATTCGATTCGCTCAGTCCGACTTCAAGATTATTGCGGAACAATAATTTTTCTTGCTGATACATCAGGTTAATATTCCCGTTGAAAGTTTTCCGGTCGGAGCCCTTCATCACCCCCAGGATATCGTTATATTGAACAGAAGCAGAATAACGGAAGCCGTCATTCCCTCCTCCTTCCAACCGCAGGTTGTGCTTGTGTCCTACACCCGTACGCAAAGGTTTCGACAGCCAATAGGTATCGACTCCCCGTTCTACTTCTTGTTTGATCCTGGCCTGCCTTTTCCTCAACGCCATTTCCATATCGGCCCATTCGTTTTTATATAAACCGGCACTCTCTTCCAACTGAAGTTTTTCAGCAGCATTCAATACATCGTAATCGCTCAGATCAGGTACCTCGATATTCACACTTCCCCGATAAGACAACCTCAATTTTCCAGCCTCGGGTTGTTTAGTCTCGATGACAATCACTCCATTAGCTCCCCGGGATCCATAAATCGCGGTAGCCGAACCGTCTTTCAACAAAGTCACAGAACTAATATCCTCGTCGTTTAAATCCAGCATCCGGGTGAGACTGATCTCAAAACCATCCAGGATTATCAAGGGAGTATTCAAATCTACTTTCGTTTCATTTTTCAGGTCCTCTACCGTCGGTAAACTGGAAGTTCCCCGGATCTGTACTTCCGGTAAATGGTTCGGATCTGCCCCATAGACATTGTTTTCGATAATATTGAAGGTCGGATCGATATTTTTCAACGTAGATAATAAATTACGTCCCCGAAAAGATTTCAGTTCTTTCTCCGTAATTGTCGATACCGAACCGGTAAAGCTTTCCTGAGATTTCTTAAAAATACCGGTTACCACAACTTCGTCCATTTCGGCTACTTCTTCTTCTAACTTTATTTTCAAGTCACTCTGGCCATTATACCGGACTTCCAAGGGTTTCATTCCCACAAAAGAGAAAGCCAACACTACTTCTTTCGTATCGGGCAATTCGAAACGGAATTTACCGTTCACATCGGTAGAGACTCCGAGCTGGGTTCCTTTGATCCGTACGGTTACACCAGGCAAGGGTGTACCCCGGACATCCGTTACCTGTCCCTGGATAACCTGTACCTGTTTCGTCTGGGTAACCTCATCGAGTTTACGGATAATAATGGTCTTATCCGTAATATCGTACACCAGCTTCGTCCCTTGTAAACAGTTTTTCAATACCTCCTCGATCGTTGCATCCTTCATTTGTACATTCCGTTGAGTGATCCCTACCAAATCGGCATCACTATACACAAAACTAAAGTCAGAATGACGGCGGATTTCCTGAATCACTTCTTTGAGGGTTACATTTTGTAAATTCAGGTCCAAACGCAACTGTTGTGCATAGACATTTGCTTTTATCTGCAAGGTCAATAGCAGTAAAAAAATAAAGCTCGCTTTCATCACTAAAAAATGAATGATTTTTCTACACCCCGGACTAGGGTATAAAGACTTTTTTTTCATAATTTTGTATTTAAAGTTCAACAAACGCTCATTATCTGTTAGCAGCAGAAATGAACATGAATTTCAGGGCAGTGTTAGCAGCACTGCCTTTGTATTATTTGACAATCACTGTATTTTTATTTATTTCGAATTGTATTTTTCCTGTACTCTGCATTAGTTCCAGCACCTGAGCAAATTTCTCATGCTTCCGGATATTCAAAGAAAAAGGTATTTCTTTTGCTGCGGAAGTGGCATAAAACACCTCGAATGAATACCAACGCCCCAAGTCTTTCAAAATCCGCTCTAATGAACAATTATCGAACACCAATCGTCCGTCTTTCCAACCCACAAACAACTCAGTATCCACAGCAGCCACTTTCACGGCCTCTGTTTGTTTATCGAACACAGCTTGCTCCGAAGGTTTCAACTCATACACCTGTTTCCCGGCCGACACATTTACCCGGCCCGAGACCAGGGTCGTACGAATTTCTCTTTCATCGGCATAAGCCCTGATACCGAAAGTAGTGCCCAACACGTTGACCTGCATACCGCCGATATCGACGACAAACGGTTTCTCCGGATTTCGTTTTACCTCGAAATAAGCTTCTCCTTCCAATTTCACTTTGCGCAGATCGCCCGAAAAAAGTACAGGATATTTCAAGCTGGATTCGGCATTCAAAAACACCTTCGAGCCATCGGCTAAAACCAAAGTATACTCTCCTCCCCGGGGCACTTTTAAGGTATGATATTCTTCCCCTCCCTTTACTCCCTCTTCACAATATTTCAAAGAATCGGACCTCACCTCCCAATGTCCCCCCTGTATTTGTCCCCGGACAGCTGTTTCCCCCAAATCGATACTCGTTCCGTCGGCCAACTCGAGCACGGCATAGGATTTCCCAGGAATAAAAGGTACTGAAACAAGCGTTTTTTCTTGAGGAGTACGACTCAATTTTATAAAATAACCACTGGCAATCAATAAAGGGAGAAAGATAGCTGCGGCATAACGATACCAGCGGATCGTTCTCTTGCCTCTGTCCCGACCAACTGTTCTTTGCCGGATGATCTCCCATTCGGATTGGGTATCGGATTCATTTTTCACAAAACGACCTATACTCCGTTGCCAATGGGCAGAGGATAACAAACGCCGAAAAAGAAGTTCATGTGCTTCAGATGCAGCACGCCATCGCTCAAGCTCCCGGCTTTCTTCTTCATTCAATCGATCCCGGAGATAACGGAATATCAATCGGCTCAGGTGTCGTTGTGTTTTAATATTCATCACTTCAATCGCAGGTTGTTTCTATTATAACACGCAATCCCTGCTTTGGTGTAATATAAAAAGTCATTTTTTTTAATTTTAACTAAAAAATAGAAGTTGCAAGGGTTGCAGAAATTTAAGCCGACGAGTAGTTTTTGTTAAAAAACTTTCAGTTTGCCGAGACTCACTTCATGCCCGTCGAGAGCCCCCAGACCTGTGTAGAATAATCTTTAATTCAATGATTCCCGACAGAAATCGAAAGATTGGTCATGCAATATCGACCCGGAAATATAGCCCCATGCCCCGTCCCTGTGGTTTATTAAGGAAATTGACAAAGAACCAGTAAGGAAAGAATATGTTTCAGGCGCTCACGCATATAATGGTTGGCATTATTCTTATGTTTTTTGACGGTATTTACGGTAATCTGAAGGATCTCGGCTATTTCTTCATGTTTTTTCCCTTCAAGGCTCAGGCGGTATACCTCCCGGCAAGCCGGAGGAAGTTCATTGAAAACTCCTAATAATAATTCGAATAATTCGGTTTCCAGGATATGATCCCAAAAAGATTCCAGTTCTTCTTCGTGGAGAGCCACTTCGGCATAACGATCTTTCACTCCCTGATGCCGGATCGTATTCAGACAACTATTTTTTACAGCCTTATACAAAAAAGCTTTGATCGTTTCTTCTGTTTTAAAATCAACTCTTTTCTCCCATAGACAAACAAACACATCCTGTACGATATCGTCGATCACCTCTCCCTCCTCGACATATTTCGCAGCAAAATAACGTAAAGCAGGAGCATATTTTTCATATAATATACGAAAAGCCTTTTCCTGTCCTACCGAAAAATCCCGGATAATATGTTCGTTTATACTTCCCAAGTCTGCCGTTTAAAAGAGTTATTCACCGATTCTATTTTTGCAAAAGTGATAAAAAATCTACCGACACCGAAATTTTCGAGTCAAAACAACGGCTAAAAATATAAATTAAATTCAAAATATACCGATTCTCTTTTGTTTTTGTATTTTTACCGTCAAAGAGACAACTATGGAGGTAAAAACGATATTGGGAAAACAGGAACTTAGCAAAACAGATTTAGTGGCGTTGTTGGATTGCCGGGATACAACGGAAGCAGAATTATTCCGGCATAGCCGACAGCTTCGGGATGCGACCATAGGGAACGGCGTTCATATGCGAGGCCTGATCGAGATTTCGAATGTATGCATCAAAGATTGCCTTTATTGTGGGATCCGGAAATCGAACAGCCAGGCCCAGCGCTACGAGCTGAACGATGAAGAAATCGTCGAAGCAGCTATCTTTGCTTACCGGAATCACTATGGTTCGGTGGTGTTACAAGGTGGCGAACGCCATGATCCGGCTTTTATCCTACGCATCGAACGGCTCGTCAGGGAGATCAAACACCTGAGTAACCAGCGTTTGGGGATCACTCTCTCGCTGGGAGAACAAACCGAAGACACCTACCGGAGATGGTTCGATGCAGGAGCTCACCGCTATCTGCTCCGGATCGAAACTTCGAACGAATCACTCTACCGAAAAATTCATCCTGCCGGCCAGCTCCATGATTTTCACACCCGGCTGGAATGTATCCGCAGCCTTCAGCGTTGCGGTTACCAAACCGGTACAGGAGTGATGATCGGACTTCCTTTTCAAACGACCGGAGATCTGGCCGACGATTTGCTTTTTTTGAAATCGATGGATATCGACATGGTGGGTATGGGACCTTATCTGGAACACCGGGATACTCCCCTATGGCGATACCGGGAAGCCCTTCCTTCCCAACAGGAACGTTTAAGATTAGGACTGCATATGGTCAGTTGTCTCCGGCTGTTGATGCCTGATATCAATATCGCCGCGACGACAGCTTTACAGGCAATCGACCCGGAGGGACGGGAAAAAGCGCTGGAAATCGGTGCCAACGTAATCATGCCTAATATCACTCCCCTCGGCAACCGGGGCAACTACCGCCTCTATGAGAATAAGCCGGGCATGGATGAAGGAGCCGAGGAATCGACACGCCGGTTGATGGAAAGCGTCAAGCGAAGCGGATGCGAAATACAACTGGATACGTGGGGAGATTCCCTACACTTTCAGAACAGAGTGAAAAAATAGGTCAGGCTGCGGGCAACAAAGACCGGAAAGGCTCGAAAGCAGCTAAAATCACCAAGCCTCCCAACACGGTGATCAATACCCCGGACACCCGGTTGATGGTGATCAATACCCGAAGCCGGAATTTCTTCCGGAAAATGTTCACCAGCGTCGAAAGCGTATACCACCACAAACCACCGCCGATCACCACGCCGGACAAAACAAACAATTCGATCCGATACGAAGGATCATCTCCGAAAACCGAAGCACCGGCAAAGACAGCCATAAAAACGACAATAGCCACCGGATTAGAAACAGTCAGAAAAAAAAGGGTCAGAAAATCACCCAGCAACCCTTTTTTAGTGACCCGCTTTTTCATCCGGATTTGCTTCAAGGGATTATCGAAATAGATTTTCAATCCTACGATAATCAGAAAAATTCCCCCGATGATCTGTAGGATCAACTCGTGAGTCTGTATGACATTGATCACGAATCCTAATCCGAAAGCCGCCACCGTAGCATAAAAAAGATCTGCACAGGCCGCTCCCATTCCGGCGACAAAACCGGCTAAAGCTCCTTTCTGTAATGTCTTTTGTATAATCAGTACACCCATCGGACCGAGTGGCACCGACACCATCAGTCCGATCAGTATTCCTCTGAAAATATAAACAACATCATACATGCTCTTCAAAGTTAAAATACACCTTATAAACGCTATAATCCGGACTTATACTTCCAGATTATCCGAAGAGAAACGATTCAAAATCGTATCATCATTGATCTCTTTCGACAAAGATTCAATGGTACTCATAGGTACATCGAACAAATCCAGAATCAACAAACCATCCAGGCACATATTAAATTTAGGGTCTATATTGAAACCGACAATACGCCCGTTCAATAAAATATATTTCTTCAATAAAATAGGAAGTTTATCGCTCGAAGGCTCTATATCACCGATCAACTTATCCAGCGTAGCGATATTATCCCCCGAAGCTTCCACCATTACATCCACATCGGGATCATGAGTCTCTACCCGATATTTACAGCGGGGAGAGATACACCGGGCCAACTCGGCATCCCAATGATTTCTGATGATAAACTTCATAATCAGTTCTTTCGAAACCTCCGAATATTTCCCGCTTATCGTCACCGGCCCGATCAGATAGCGGTATTCCGGATTCTTGATCAGGAAGTAAAGAATTCCTTTCCACAGCATAAATAAGGGCAACGGTTTACGCTGATAGTCTTCGATAATAAAAGAACGTCCTAATTCGATCGACTCATACAATACAGGCATGATCTGCTTGCGGATTTTGAACAGAGTATTGATATAAAATCCTTTTATCCCATAACGGTCGATGATATCCTTCCCTTTTCCCACCCGATAGGCCCCGACAATCCGGTCGGTATCGTTGTCCCAAATAAACAGATGATAATAGTATAAATCGAATTCATCCAGATCGATACTCCGGTTGGTGCCCTCGCCGACAGCCCGGAACGTCAGTTCACGCAAACGCCCGATCTCGTTCAGGATGTTCGGAATTTTCATGGTGGGAGCACAATAAACCGTATAATTTTTCATGGAAAACAACAGATAGTCTTCCATGATATCTTTAATTTCCTTTTGTAAAATTTCCACGGGAGTCTCCTTTGCTACCGGTTCGACCTGTTTTTCCGCCTTCTGGGATTTCAGGAAAAATTTTTTCACTTCGAGCGAAGATCCCAATAGATAAGTCTTTGCCCTCAAAAATTTACCGTATTGTATCAGATCGGCGAAAGAATTTTGAGTTTCTACAGAAATCGGATTTCCTACCCGTAATTTAATTACCCGGTTTTTCTTATTCAAGAGTTCCGAAGGTAATTTCACCGTTCGCAGCATCGGATGAATCATACCGAGTATCTGAAACAACATACTATTGGAACCTTTAAAATAAATCGGGATCACCGGCACATCGGCTTTCCGGATCAACTTCAACACAGAACGGCTCCACGCTTTATCTTCAATCGAATTCGAGTCGGCCTGGTAAGCAGATACCTCTCCTGCAGGAAACAGCCCCAACGCCCCTCCTTCCGATAAGTGCCTTAAAGCTTCTTTCAATCCCCCGGCACTCGAAATATCTTTCAGTCCCTCGAAAGGATTCACGCCTAAAAAATAATCTTTGATGGGTACGATCTTCTTCAGCAGAAAGTTAGCCATCACCTTATAATCGGGACGGATTTTACTCAACAACTTGATCAGGATAATCCCGTCAAGCCCACCGAAAGGATGATTGGAAATGGTGATAAAAGCTCCCTCTTTCGGTATTTTCTGAAGATCTTCTTCATTCACTTCGATCGTCACTCCCAGGGCTTCGATCAATCGGTCCAGAAAAGCTTCGGGATTATCGCTATATACATCGGAATACAGCTTGTTGATTTT
>OHAO01001426.1_pt1 | contig 16686 bp, 16 predicted proteins | sample 1577151 | NCBI WGS metagenome assembly OHAO01 (sample SAMEA3541585, study PRJEB24748) | human gut metagenome | biome: human gut; feature: human-associated habitat; material: faeces | place: China | collected 2012 | reverse complement strand
GGATAATAAGATTCTGGGTAAGTGAAAGTGTATTGGCCATTGGCTGATTGAACTGTTCTCCGTCGGGGGTCGTAAAAATCACTTCATCATAGTCGCGTTCAGCCTTCAGAGCGTTAATGCAGCGTTCGATAGGCTCTATCTTCATGACGGCCAGCGCCACGTCGTGAGGCCCGACGCCGGGACGGGGCGCGCCGGTCAGATAGACGGCGATCACGCCCGGCCAGGCGAAGTCGTAGGTGCGACCGAGGAGCTGCTTGACCATTTCCGGGCCGCCCTCGCCGACGGACAGCGTCCCCAGCGCGCCGTAGCGCGTATGGCTGTCGGTGCCGAGGATCATGCCGCCGCTTTTGGCCATCGCCTCGCGCATATACTGGTGGATCACGGCCAGGTGGCGGGGCACGAAAATGCCGCCGAACTTCCGCGCCGCCGTGAGGCCGAACATGTGGTCGTCCTCGTTGATCGTGCCGCCGACGGCGCAGAGGCTGTTGTGACAGTTGGTGAGCACATAGGGTACAGGGAACTTTTCCAGCCCGCAGGCGATGGCCGTCTGCAGCACCGCCACGTAGGTGATGTCGTGGCTGGTCAGCGCGTCGAACTTCAGGTGCAGCAGCCCGTCGCCACGATCGGAATCGTGCGCGGCGACGATGCGGCGGGCCATCGTGCCCTCGCCTGACTGAGCGGGCAAAGATCCCTCGTGATGCTCCCCTTCTTCAGCTAATCTCGCTTTCAGTTCGTCGGCTGAAAGTTTTTCAGGCTCGGCAACCAGAACTTTTCCGTTAAAAAGAGTGACCGGTTTATCGATCAACGTAATCATAAAAAATCCCCCGCTTTCTTTTTTATGAAAGTTCGTTTCTCGTTTTATTTGATGGCACTATATCAACACCTCGCAATAAAATCAAATGAATGTTTTTAATGAAAATCCATACTGTTTTTGCATAATAGCTAAAAAATTTCAAACGATATATATTATAAAATATATAACAACTCCTTTAACAAGGACTTTACTTGTCATAAAAGCTGTTATTAATTCTTGTCTCTTCGATCAGTAATTTTACGAAAGATCGGGCAATTTCTCTAACGTTTCGATTTTGAGAATCTCAGCCATCAGTTTTTGAGCTTTTCCCAATGAGAAACTCTCAACCGCCAAGCCTATAAATTTGCCCTGCTCCTGTTCGGGCGACATCGGCGCCGCCTTGCTTCCTGACATATCGTCAATTTGCTGCGTCAAGACGCGGTCGTTTTTTAACGTAACCGTCATGCGGCTGCCCCAGCGTTTGGGGTACCGTTTTGTAAACAGCTTATCGGGAATGACCTTCATGTTCTCGGCAATCCGCTTAATCTGCGGATCTTCGAGCAAACCGCCCCGAAACTCGGCCTGCGTAACCTTGCCGCGCACAAAGGCCGTCGCGCAGGTATAAGCGATGCTGAATTTGGCTTCGACATAGCTTGAGGGATAATGAGCAAAGCCGCATTGCAGAACGCCCACGTCATAGGTTTCAACCAAAACGGAAGCAATCTGTTCCGGGTCGATATGATATTTTTCGCGGAGTATCAGCGCGGCGTCAATCGAGTGGTGCGTTGAGCGGCAGCACGGATAGGGCTTTTTGTCGATGTTCAAAATCTCGTAGTGCATTCCAAGTTCGGCATCGACTTTTAACATATCAAAGCGGTCCGTCACGGCCGCGTAAAAACCGCCGTCTTCCGCGTCAAGAATGTGTTCCGGCCCCGTCATGCCACCCTGCGCCAGCAGCGCGGAAGTCAAGCCGTTTACAGCGGCACGGGCGGGGCTCAGTTTTTTGCACGTCGCGCCCTCGGTCAAAAATGCCCAAAGGCCGGCCGACTGGCTTCCCGCCATTCCCAAAGCGCTCACCGTTTGATCTTCGCTAAGCTTTAACAGGCGAGCCGCAGCAGCAGCGGCACCAAACGTCCCGATCAGCCCCGTCGTATGCCAACCGCGTTTACGGTTGCTGACAACGTCCATGCCGAGCCCGATCCGGGCCATAGTTTCATAACCGACGATAACCGCTTCAAGGAATTCTTTTCCGCCGATTCCAAGAGCGTCGGCAAGAGTCCACGCTGTTGTCACAATAACCGCGCCGACGTGAGATTTTGACCCCGTATGGACATCGTCAAGCTCCAGCGCATGAGCCATAATCCCGTTCAGCAGCAACGCCGCCGTCGGCGTCATTTTTTCGCCGCGCCCCCACACGGAAGCGGTAACAGGAGCGGAAGTTCCGAACCATTTTTTAAAACGCTCGCACTCGCCAGGAATTTCTCCGTAATGAACCGCGCCGAGAGCCGCGCCCATGGAATCAAGAACGCAGTAATGTGCCGCGTTCACCACTGCTTCAGGCGCGTTCTCAAGGCAGAAGCTCAGAATAAAGCGCGCCAGATTCCTCAGCTCGTTCATGATCAAGCTCCTGAACGGATCGGATCAGATATCAAGTGAATTATATTTTTCGATATAATTCAGCAGGCCGTCCTCACTAACAATCTTGATCTCCTTGTCTGAAAGTGTAAACGGCATTTTAAAGCCCGGATCGTTTGGCTTCAGGATCACGCGGTTGGCGATGTCGACAAAAAGCTCCTCGCCGTCGGAGATTTTATCCGTATCGCACTCGATCAGGATCATGCCGTTATTGATCGCGTTGCGATAAAAAATGCGGCCGAACGACTTTGCCAGCACGGCGCCGACCCCGGCTTCCTTAATAATCAGCGGTGCGATCTCGCGGCTGGAACCGCAACCAAAGTTTTTATCGGCCACGATAAAATCGTCTTTTTTCACGTTTTTAATAAACTCAGGGCGCGTATCTTCAAGCAGGTGCTTTGCATACTCGGGCGGATTCGCTCTTAATGAAATCAAACGCCCGGGAGCGATTGAATCCGTGCTGACATTGCTGCCAAACTTCCACGCCTTGCCTTGAATGTGATCACGAATCATTTTATATTCTTCCTTTCAATTGGCTAGTCCATAACTTTGCGGGGATCGGTGATATGTCCGGTAAGGGCGGTCGCCGCTGCGGTCGCAGGGCTGGAAAGATAAATCCTCGCCGTGGGATTGCCCATTCTGCCCTTAAAGTTTCTGTTCTGAGTCGCCACAACCACTTCGCCGTCACTCGGAATTCCCTGATGAACGCCCATACACGGGCCACAATTCGACGCCTCGATCATCGCGCCCGCCTCGGCAAGAGTCAAAAGCGTGCCGTCGCGCAGGCACTCATGATAAACATAGCGCGAGTTGGGGATCACAAGAAGGCGCACGCCTTTGGCGACCTTTTTGCCGCGAAGGATATCGGCGGCGATGTGCATATCTTCAATGCGCCCGTTCGTGCAGCTGCCGAGGTAAATCAGATTGACCTTCTCGTCCTCGCAGTTTTTCACAAGATCGACGTTTTCAACATAATGCGGCTTGGAAACCAGCGGTTCAAGCTTCGTCACGTCAATATCGATCACGCGCTCGTAATTCGCGTCATCATCGGCAACGATTTCGCGGTAATCTTCCTCACGGCCCATCTGGCGCAAAAATTCGCGCGTATGGTCATCTGTTTCCATGATCGCGTTTTTCGCGCCAAGGTCAACGCCCATGCTCGTGATCGTAAGGCGCGCTTCCTGCGAAAGAGAGTGGATCGTATCGCCGCGGAACTCCAGCGATTTATAAATCGCCTGATCAGATTTAATGATGCTTGCGAGCTTCAGCATAATGTCTTTAGAATAAACGGCCTTGGGAAGTTTTCCCGTCACGTTAACGCGGAACGTTGCCGGAACCCTGATCCACGTTTTGCCGAAACGAGTCACCGCGACCATGTCCGTTGAACCGCAGCCCGTCGCAAAGCAACCGAACGCGCCGTGAACCGTCGTATGCGAATCGCCGATAATGCATACTGTGCCGCATTTCAGGTACGATTCATACACGTGAGCGTGAACGTGCCCCGTGGCTCCCTCTTCCCAGAAGCAATGATGAGAATTCGCGTATTCGCGGCACAGCGCGTGCTCGTTTGCAACTTCGCGCGTCGACTCAGGGCCGAACTCGTTCGCAAAAAGAACTTTTCTGGGATCAAAAACCGGGTCTTTATCGTATCCTCTCTCCTTCATCAGACGGACAAGCAGAGGCCCCGAGCCGTCATGAAGCGCGGCAAAGTTTACGTCTACAACAACGGTTTCGCCCGCTTTAACGGATCTGCCCACATTTTCGCTTAAAATCTTTTCAACAAGAGTCTGTCCCATGTTCTCCTCCATAAATTAGACTAAACTTTTTATTCCGACTGCGAACTCACAAAACACTGAATAAGTTCTTCCGCATTTGAAAGCTTATCGAAATCTTTGATTTTATTGACTAATACCTGAATCTCATTTTTGGTGTAAAATGGAATTAGATTGCTATTGAATTTAGCAATAACGTTCTCAATTTTTATAGGATTCTGCAGCGTCCCCAATTCATACCGCTGATCCTTGACATATTCATGCCCGTCTTTTGTCACGACCTTGAGCCAGCCGGGGAACCGGCCGGGATTGCGCTTGCTCTCATCGGGCACGCATTGAATCCGCGACATCAGATCGAGAACTGCGGGGTCTTTCGCGTACTTCATATTGACCTCCCACGGGCCGACCGCGCCTTTGATCGCCGCGATCGCCACGACGTACGGCAGGCTGAAGCGCATCATATAATCGCTCTGCGGATGAATCTTCGCCTCGCGCGGATCGCACACGATCTTGTAGCAGCGGTTTTCAATGCGGCACTCGGCTGACTGAATATCATCGGCCGTAAATCCGTATTCCTTCTGAAGAGCAAGCATACAATCGATAAATGAATGGGTCATGTGGCATACAGGGTACATCTTAAACGCGATCTCGGGCGTATGCCAAACTTTTCCGATGTCCCTAAATTCTTCCTGAAGGCCGTCGATGTCGCCCACGTGTGTTTTCCACATTCCGAACTTGCCTTCAAAAACCCTTTTCGGGCCAACGTACCCGTGCTTGGCCATCAGAAGCGCATAAATCGCGCTGTGAGCCCCCCAGCCCGGATGGATCTTTTTCGTCCACGAACCGTCGTTCAAAAACTCCTGAAGGGCCGCCGACTGGCTTCCGCAAATGCCCAGCGCGTTGACCAGAGTTTCTTTGGAAAACCCCATCAGCTTTGCTGCAACGCACGCTGCGGCAAACGGCGCGACGATCCCCGTTCCGTGATAGCCGACATCGTGGAATCTCCCTTTTGCAGCCAAACCGAGGCGAACAATTATCTCCCAGCCCGCTACAATTGCCGTCATCATATCGCGCCCGGAGGCGTTCACATGCTCGCCCACGGTCACTGCCGTGCTCGTCACGGCGGCGCTCGGGTGCACAATAGCGGCCACATGCGTATCGTCGTAATCCGCGCCGTGAATCAGCGAAGAATTATACAGAGCCACGTCGGCAAGCGAAGCCTTGTCCCTTCCGCCCCACAAAGTGCAGACAGCCGGGGACTTCAGCTCAAGCAGAGCGTTCTTCACCGCCTCGGCATGAGGCAGTTTTTGGCACGACATCGCGACTCCGAATGTATCCATCAGGAGCATTTTTCCATAATCAATCACATTCAGGGGAATCTGCTCATACATAAGGCTTAAAGCAAATTCCGCCATTTGTTCTGATATTGTCAAATTTTCTGCCATCATAAGGCTCCTTTTTCAGCACATCAAAAAATCATTTAACGTTCACGGCAAGGGGGAAACGTTCCGTCTCGGCAGAGGGGAACAGGACACATGGAGCTTAACCTGCGCGAAATCAATTACGTTCTCTCGATCAAAAGCGAAGGCAGCGTCACCAAGGCGGCCCGCGCCCTGCACATTGCGCAGCCCTCGCTCACTCAATCGTTGAAAAAAATCGAAAAACACCTCGGCGTGCCCTTATTTGACCGCTCTTCCGGCTCCATGCGCCTCACCTATGCAGGTGAACGCTTCGTCGCCGCCGGGCTCAAAATCCTTCAGATCTCGCGAGACCTTGAAAACGAAATCCAAGACATCTTAAAAAACGACGCAGGGCGCATCCTCTTAGGGATCACGCTGTACCTCGGATCGTACATGTTTACCCGCATCAAAAAGATTTACTCGCGGCTTCACCCCAATGTCGAACTTCAAGTTCTTGAAAGAACCTCGGCCGAACTTGAATGCCTCGTCTTATCGGGCGAACTCGACACGGCCATTCTCCCCTTTACGGGGACCGCCATTCAGGGACTCGCCTACGAACCTCTTTTTAAAGGGCAGGTGCTTCTCATGATGCAGAAAGGGCACCATCTTGAAAAATTCTTCTACAAAAAAGACGGCGCCCCCCTGCCGCACATCGACATCAAACTTTTAGGAAAAGAACCTTTCATTGAAAGCGCCGAAGGCCAGCGAATGAATCAGGTCGCGGAAAAAATCTTTGAAACCGCCGGGATCAACCCGCCGATAGTCTTCAAATCCCGAAGCATCGAAACTATCAAACGTATGGCCTCCGCCGGAATAGGCCTCGCCTTGCTGCCCGACTATTACCGAAACTTCATCGATAATCACACGAAGGCTTCTTATTGCCTGCTGGACAAACAATACATCCCAGACTGGCACGTCTGCGTCGTTCATCAGGATCAGAAGCCTCTTTCTCCAATCCTCAAGGAATTCATAAAAATCCTGAAAGCGGAATTTTTACACTTTCCGGAAAACTATTCTTCCATTAGGACTGAATAACGTCACGCTGCAACGGCTTTCTTACTCAGAATCTTTTCAACAAAATACAGGACAACTCCGATTACAAGGCCAATCACCGAACTGATAGTTTCAGGCGCAATCAGCATTACACCGGCAACAATCCAAATGACGCGGCGCAAAACTGATACGCGAGAGAGGAAATATCCCTGAAGGCCGACCGTCATGCAAAATACGCCGGCAACGCAGAAAAAACGGCAAGTCCAATCTGCCACAAAGAGCCGATCATTACGAGCGCGGGCTGGAAAACCATGCAGAATGCGATTAAGAACGCAGGCAGCCCCATCCACCATGCGGCGTACCCAATGCGCGCCGACGAAGCTTTTGCAATCGGGGCGGCAGCAAATGCGGCCATAGCCACAGGCGGAGTAATCGCCGACATCGATCCAAAGAACAGAACGAACAGATGCGCCGCAACGGGAGGCACACCTAAAGAGACAATAGCAGGCGCTCCGAGGATCGCCAGGATAATGTAGCAAGCTGACGCGGGAAGACCCATCCCCATAATGATGGAACACAGCATAACAAGGATCAGCAAAAGCCACAGTCTCCCACCCGCAAGAGCAACAAGAATATTCGCGAGTTTAAGAATTAAGCCCGAGGTCTGAAGAGCAAGCAGAATCAGTCCGGCGCAAGAGCACGCCATAATTACCGTCATAGAACTGCGAGCTGTTTTTACAAGGATTGTAAGCCAATCTTTAGCAAGAACTTTCCGCAGTTTTTTCTTTGTAAGAGACAGAACGATCAGCAAACAGCAGCAGTAGAAACAAGCCTTATCAGCCGGATACTGAAGAGCTCCCAATACATAAACCAGAAGGACAAGCGGTGTAATGTAAATGAAGCCGCCTTTTTTTATAACATCCTTAAACTTGGGGATCTCATTCTCAGGCAGCCCACGCATATTTAGCGATGCCGCGCGAAAATCCACGCAGAGATAAAGCGCTAGATAATAGAGAATCGCGGGAATTGCGGCTGCTTTGCAGACATCCCAATAAGGAATTCCCAGAATATCAGCCATAATGAATGCAGCCGCACCCATGACAGGAGGCATGATAAGGCCGCCGGTTGAAGCCACTGCAGAGACGGCTCCTGCAAAAACGGGAGTATATCCGACTTCCTGCATCAAGGGAATCGTTATCGTTCCGGTTGCAACGACGTTAGCCACGGCGCTGCCGCTGATAGATCCAAATAAAGCGCTGCCGAAAATGGAAACTTTCGCGGGACCGCCTCTCACTCTGCCAAATCCGCTATTCGCCAAGTCGAGGAAGAACGCTCCTCCGCCTAAAGAGTCAAGCAGTTGCCCAAACAGAAGGAAAATAAAAACCTGATTTGTAGAAACTCCTAAAATGCTGCTGAAAATTCCTTCCGTTCCCATATATCCCATTGAAATTAACTGAGAAAACCTTACACCAGGATGACGGAACATTGCGATGGGAACGTGCTTTCCAAAATAGGCATAGGCAAGGAAAAAAATCGCTATTAATGGCATCGCAATCCCTGTGACCTTACAGGTTCCAAAGAGAACTAACAAAATAAGCGTCGTTCCAAAAACAAAGTCTTCCGTCTCAGGGAAGGTTAAACGCATTGGCTCCGCCATATCAAGCCACTGCCACGTTACGTTAAAGCACGCTACAAGAGACACAACAGCAAGAATTATCCCAAGCAATAAAGCCAAATCTTGATGCTCAGGTTTCTTTGCCTTCGATTTTACAAGAAAAACAAGAGCCAGTCCTAAGCCAAGATGAATGCTTCTTTGCTGCATACCCGGAAAGGGCATTGTAGCAGCCGTATAAATCTGAAATAGAGTTAGAATCGCACCTACAAGGAGAATCAGCTTATCGCTCAATTTCTTTAATGACATGTCACTCGCTTCCTTGTTTCCTTATTCATCTTTTACGCTTGACATAAAAGCGGGCAAAAACGATCGTTGCCGTTTTATTAAAACAACTTTTCTGCCCGCTTAATTACATTTTCTTCTGCGCTTCTACGCCGCCTTGCGCTGTTTGAAGAACTCTCTCGTCCTCTGCACAAGCGGCCAGATCAGGAAAACCGCGGAGAGGATCAGCAGGATCAGGCTGATCGGACGCTTGATGAACACTGCCAGCGAACCGTCGGCGTAAACCATGCTCGACATCCAGTTGTTCTCCATCATGCTCCCGAGGATCGTTGAAAGGATCAGCGGCGCTTGGGGCAGGCCGAACTTCCAGAACAGATAACCGATCACGCCGAAGAAGATCATGACGCCGATATGGAACGGGTTGTTCTGATACGCAAACGCTCCCGTGACGCACAGAACAAGGACGCCGGCGGCAAGAATCTGCGGATTCAGCTTTAAAACCTTCGTCGCGACGTGTTTGCAGAACTGAAGGCTCATCGGCAACATGATAAGGTTTGCAAGAATGAAGCCTACGATGATCATGTAGCCCATGTCGGCGTGTTCGCCAAAAAGCTCCGGTCCCGTTTGAAGCCCCTGAATCGTTAAAGCGCCAAGGAACAGCGCTGAGGTTCCGTTGCCGGGAATTCCCAGAGAAAGCAGAGGTACCATCGAGCTGGCCACGACGGCGTTATTCGCCGATTCGGGAGCCGCGACGCCTTCAGGCACGCCGGTGCCAAACGCAAGGTCGGGGCGCGATTTTTTCGCCTGATCATAGGCAAGGAAAATCGCCATCGTCATTCCGGCCCCGGGAATGACGCCGAGGATATTCCCGATCGCGCTTGACCTGAGCCACGTAGGGAACAGGCGTTTGCACATCGCCCATGAAGGAACCGCGATCTTATCGTCTGTCACCGATTTTGCGGCTTCCGAAGCGATCGCCGCTTCGGACTTCCCTTTGCCGACGGCATCGCAGATCTTCAGGATCGAGAAAATTCCAAACAGCCCGATCATTCTGGGGATCAAAGGAATCCCGTCAAGCAGCGACGCATAGCCGAACGTATACCGGTCAAGCCCTGTCATGGGGCTCATGCCGATGCAGGCAAGCCCAAGGCCCAGCGTCATTGACAGGAAGTTTTTCGCGATGTCTTTGCCCGCCATGCCGATAACGGTGCTCATGCCGAGAATGGCCAGCATAAAATATTCGGGAGGCCCAAAACGCAGCGCGAATGAGGCAAGGATCGGGGCAAAAAGCAGAAGGACAATGGCGGAGCTGATTCCGCCAAAGAACGAGCTGAACATGCAAAGGCTCAAAGCCCGTTTACTGTATCCCTTCAGCGTCATCGGATACCCGTCCCATGCCGTTACCATGGCGGAGGCCGTGCCGGGAATCTCAAGCAGAACGGCGGGGATTGAACCGCCGCAGGCCGAAGCCGTATAAATGCCGACTAAAAGCGACAGGGCGACATGGGGATCCATGCCGAACGTTATCGGGATCAAAACGGCGATGGTAATGCTGTCGTTTAATCCCGGCAGAGCGCCGACAACCAATCCGAGTGCAGTTCCTCCGATAAGAGCGAGGAGCACGAGCGGATTAAAAAACTGTTCTAACCCGAGCATTATGTTTTCCATAAAATTTCTCCCTTACAGTTCAAGCCATGCTGGGATGCGCATTAAGAGAAGGGTTCGGGCGCAAGGCCCGAAACCTTTTTTTTAAAATTCAAAGAAAAGCATTGGCAGCGGAACATTCAAAAGAACCTTGAACACGAAGAAGACCACTGCAGTAATGCTCACAGCCGAGATGAAGACAACGCCCCATCTTCTGTAGCCCAGCGTCACCATCGTGTAAATCGCGAGTACTGTCGTATCGATCACATAACCTATTTTTTTAAGCATGAACACATAAAGCGACATGACCGCGACGGCTTCGATAACCTTCCACACGTTGCTGTTTTTGAATTTATTCACATGCTCAGATTTCGTAAGATCGAAATAAAGCTGAAACAGCGCGACAATTAACTGAAAGCCGCCCACCATCAAGGGGAACGTTCCTTCTTCAGAGCCCATCTGATAAGCAGTGACTATGATCCAAATGCTGAAGATCACAAAGAAAACAGGCATTATGAGGTTGATTGCTTTTTCCTTGCTCAAAAAAAATTCCCCCTCTGAACAGCCCAGCTTTCGGTTTTACTGTTTCTTGGTCAGCACGGGCTTTAAAGCTTTGATCCCGTCGGCCGTAAAGCTGATATAAGCCTGATATTCAGCGGGGCTCTGAACACCGGAGACCATTCCCGCTTTATCCATCATATCAACGTACTCCTGCGAAGAAGCGACTTTGCGGAACTCTTCAACAAGATACTGATAAATGCCATCGGGAACGTCTTTTCTGCACGCGATGCCTCTGTTAGCGCCGTCGATCCAGTCCTTATAGCCTTGCTCAAGGAACGTAGGCACATCGGGAATCGACTTTTCGCGTTCGGCGGCCATAACGCCGATTCCGCGAACCTTGCCGCTGCGGATGGCGCTGGCAGCCTCGGAAACCGTCATATACGACACGTCGCAATGGCCGCCCATGAGCTGAGCCATCTGCATGGCCGCGCTGTTGCTGTGAATATAGGCGAACTTAAGGTTCATCAGACGGGCCATATTCAATGCGCGAACGTGATGCCCCGAAGAATGGCCGGGCGTGGCGACTTTAATGGTTTGGGTCTTCGCGGCCTCAAGAAGCTCATTCAGGTTGTGATAGGGCGAATCCACGGGGACGGCAAGAAGCTCGGCGTCAGGATTGCAGCCGATGATCGGCTTAAAATCCTCATACGAATACTTCACGTTTTTCAGCAGAGAATTGTTAATACAGGAACTCGTATACAACATCACGGTGTAACCGTCAGGCTCGGCCGTTTTAGCCACATAGGTTTGGCCAATAACGCCGCCGCCGCCCCCCATGTTCTCAACGATCAGCGAGCGCCCGTCAAAATACTTTTTACCGGCGGCCGTCGAAAGAATGCGGGCCATGGTGTCGGTTCCGCCGCCGGCCGAGAACGGAACAACGATTCTGATGTCCTTTTGGGGGAACCCAGAGGACGTGGCAGCCACGGCGGCTGTCGCAACAAGGGCGCCAAGAAGCATTCCGAACAACGGTTTCACAGCAAACTTTTTCATAACAAAAGCCTCCCTATAAAATGTTAACGGAACAGTCTTTGATACTCAGCGTAAATCTGGCCCAGCCCTTTTTCAAGAGTAATGCGGGGGCAGCCAAAGTTCAGGCGCACAAATTTTTTGCACTCGGGTCCGAATGAATCGCCGCGGTTAATGGCAACCTTGCAGCGGTTAATGAAGAAATCCGCCAGCGCATCGCCCTCCATGCCCGTTCCAGAGCAATCAAGCCAGGCAAGATACGTTGCCTCGGGATGCACCATTCTGATTTTGGGCATTTTTTCTTTTAAGAATTCCTCAATGTACAACACGTTGCCTTCGAGGTAAGCCAAGAGCTGTTCAAGGTAATCATCGCACTCGGTGTAAGCCGCAATGTACGCCGGAAGGGCAAAAATGTTCTGCTGGATCGCGCGGTTTCTCTTAAACTGCTTTTCCAGCTTAGCGCGAATTTCAGGATTGGGAACGACGATCCCCGAGCCTCTTAATCCGGCGGTGTTAAAGGTTTTTGACGGCGCATAGCATGTAACCGTCATTTCCCCATAGCGCTTATCGAGAGAAGCCAGAGGTGTATGCTTATGCCCGAACAGGATAAGATCAGAATGAATTTCGTCGCTGACAAGGATAATGTGATGTTTGAGGCAGATTTCAGCGACTTTTTTCAGTTCTTCAACGGTCCACACGCGCCCTGCTGGATTATGAGGGTTGCAGAAGAACATGAGTTTTGCCTTGGGGCTTGACGCGCGGCGCTCCAGATCGTCAAAATCAATCTCATAGCGGCCGTTCTTATACAGGAGCCCGTTATCGCTGATGACGCGGCCCGTATCGCGCACGGCGTTTGCAAACTGCGGATACACCGGCTGCTGAATGACGATTTCATCGCCCGGCTCGGAATAAATCTGCGCCATCGTATTCATCACGGGCACAACGCCGGCGGCAAACACAAGCCATTCGGGCTGAATCTCCCAGCCGTGGCGCCTTTTAACCCAGTCTACGGTAACTTTCTGGAACTCGGGAACTACGAACGTGTAGCCATAAATGGGATGCTGAGCGCGCTTCACGACCGCGTCGACAACAGGCTGCGGAGCCTGAAAATCCGTATCCGCCACCCACATGGGCAGCGCGTCGGGATTCCCCACGCGGGGACCGACGTTATCCCATTTGGAACTCTGCGTTCCCCTGCGCTCGATTACTTTGTCAAAATCATATTTCATGTGCAGAAATCCGCTCCTCTTAATTTTTTTACAGAAAACTATTCCTTTTTAAAGAACAGGAAACTATTTAATATAGCCTTTTTCTCTAAAATAACGCTCTGTTCCGGGATGAAGCGGCGCAATCTGTGTGTCAATCGTATTACGCGCCGTAGCGCCTTTTACGCCGGCGAAAATCGTCGTCCATTCGTTATAATTCTCATCCAACGTTTTTGCGATTTCATAAGCAACTTCTTCCGGGAAATCTTCGGTAACGACCAACGCATACGGACTGCCGATGCTGTGATAATCTTCCGTCTGGCCAATATAAGTTCCTGCAGGACGAACGGCAGGCGAAAGGTATGAATCAGTTTTCAGGAAAAGTTCCTTTTGTTCCTGACTGAATTCAATAAACCGAGCGCCGCCGCGCATGGCAAAAATTTCAGTCACAGCGACGTGCGGATCGCACGCGCAAATCCAAAGAGAGTTAATATTGCCTGTTTTTAAAGCATCCATGCTCTCGGAAGGGGTTAAATATTGGAGATTGTAATATCCGTTATCGCGCCCCATCGCTTTAAGCAGATCGGCAACCAAAAGCTGACCTGAATTGCCCTTATTGCAGATAGAGACTTTTTTGCCTTTCAGGTCCTCAATCGTTTTATAGGGCGATCCGGCAGCGACGATAACGCTTAATGTGCTGTTGGGAGAACCATATAATGTACGCAGTTGGGGGCAAGGCTTGATTTCTCCTGAGCCATGATAGTACTTATCAATGTATGCCGCTGATGCAACACCAACCGGCAATTCTCCGGCTGCAACGCGAACCAGATTTTCGCCGCCGCCCGTAGTAATCTGCGGCGTCACGTTGATATTGGGATTTTTATCGCTGATCAACTTTGCGGCTGACGACACGTACATGTACGTCCATCCGCCGGTAGTTGTTGCCCCCATCATGATTTCGGCAACGCCATTAACCACGGGAATATTCTTCGATCCTTTAAATTCCATTGCGTTCGCCGAAGAGGCAGCGGTAAGCGCGATGCCTAAGACTGCGGCCATTTTCTTGAAGGATTTCATTTTTCTCCCCCTCTCATTCTTTCAATAATGCCTTACTTCAGCAGACCCTTCTCTTTAGCGTATTTCACAACGCCGGGGTGAAGCGGTGCATAGGCATTCTTAACAGTCGCTTCAAGAGTGGAGCCTTTTACGTTAGCAGCGATATTAACCCATTCGTCATAGTTCCCATCAAGGACTTTCGCGATCTGATAAGCAAGATCCTCGGGAAAATCTTCAGTAACGACAAGCACATACGGGCTACCCACGCTGCGAAGATCTTTTGTCTGGCCTTTATACGTTCCGGCAGGGCGAACTGCGGGCCTCAGATACGGAATCGCCTTTAAAAGGGTATCAATGACTTCGGGTTCAAAATCAAGGAAACGGGCTCCGCCGGGCATATTGAAAACTTCAGTCATAGCGGTATGAGGATCGGAAGTATTTGTGAAGAATCCGTCAATATTATGCGTTCTCATCGCGTCAAGACTCTCGTTCATCGTCAGGAACTGGAGCTTATAATAATTGCCGTCCTTTCCCAAGGCTTTCAAGAACGCAGAAATAGAATCATACGCCGAACCGCCTTTGTTTCCGATAGAAACCTTCTTGCCTTCAAGATCATTGATTGACTGATACGGAGAATCTTTATGCACAATCGCGCTGAAAATTGTCGACTTTGAGACCCAGACAGTTCTTAAGTTTTTATGAGCTTTAATTTTAGTTCCGGGAACGCCATCATAGAAAGATTGGATAATATTGCTTCCAACAACGCCCATTGGCATTTCTCCGGCAACGATGCGGATAATGTTTTCGTTTCCACCAGTAGTAATTTGTGCGGTTATATTTACAGAAGGAACATATTTGTTAATGATCTGCGCTGCGGCGGCTCCCCAGATATACGTGAATCCGCCGGTCGTCGCGGTTCCCATCATGAGTTCCTGTTTTTCCGCCGCTCCTGCATTTCCTCCCAAAGAGAACGTCGAAGCAGCCATCAGGCACGCAGCAAACAGACGCTTTCTCATTTTCTTCATCGTTTTCTCCTCCTGTTATTAAACAAAAATAAAAGTCAACGCAATTTCTCTATACTTAATTTTTAGCGTTAAAATACAGTTTTTAGGTTTGATTGTCCAATACTAAAAAGATAATATCAAAGATAGAGAAAACCTATCTTTGATCAGGCCTTGTCAAAGAAACGCCAAAATTGCCTAAATTGATCCAATCACTTAAACTTTTCTTATGGAAGAGAGAAGATATGAACTGACCTCCAGCGAATGGAATCGAATCAAGAGAATGCTGTCGCCCGAACACCCGAAATCAGGTCAACGTGGACGCCCGGCAAAATACGATAACCGCAGGATCATCAATGGGATTCTGTGGCTTGCCGGAAGTGGAGCGCCATGGAGAGAACTTCCGGAGCGTTACGGCAAATGGCAGGCAGCCTCCGCACGTTTCAGGCTGTGGAAACAGCGGGGAATATTCGAGGCGATCTTTGCTGCGTTAAGCGCCGATGCCGACATGGAAAATCTCTCTATTGATTTCACGTCCCGCAAAGTACATCAAAGTGCCAACGGGAGAGGAAAAACCCCGGAAGGGGGAAAAAAGGGCTCAAACGATTGGCATGTCCAGAGGCGGCAAGAATACGAAAATTCACGCGATAAGAGATGGTTTAGGCAATCCGCTGGCGTTCCTGTTCAGTCCCGGCAATGACCATGATTCCCGCCATGCCGTGTCCCTGCTCGGACAAGCGGAAATCAGAGGGAGCAACGTCATCGGCGATAAGGCTTACGGTTCGCAAGCCATCAGAGAGTACATTACTTCTCGGGAGGGAAGTTACACTATCCCTCCGCAGAGCGATAATCCCGAACCGTGGTTTATAGATGAGCATGTTTACAAGGAACGGCACTTGGTCGAATGTTTCTTTCAGAAAATCAAATGGTTCCGTAGAATTTTCACCCGCTACGACAAACGTGACGCTTCGTTTTTCGCTTTTGTTCTTGTCGCTGCCAGTGTTATTTTATTGGAATAGCGCAAGCTAAAATATTTTTAAATAGTTCCCAGTTCGGTTAAACAAATCATTCTCGCTCTTTTATAAAAAAATTACGCCGTTTGTTATACTTAGCATAACAAACGGCGTGTTTTTATCCAACTATTTTGAATCAAAGAAGATGGAGCCTTTTGAGTTTTACAAACCTCTCCAGAACTCGTCAACGCAATCATGCATTAGGGCGGTATCAATCGCGTGCTGTGAAAGTTCCTGACCGATTCCGGGAATATTAGGAATTTCATAGCGGCCGTTCTCCGGCTGATAATCATACTTACACAGAACGGTCAGCGCCGGCTGAGTACTGCGGAAATGATGTTCGTGAATGCAGAAATTTGGGATCGCTGCTTCAAGTTGAAGCGCCGCCGCCGTAGAAATGGGAGAACCTGCGCAGTGGGCCTGAACCGTTGCGTCAAAAACCGCCGCCATATCGCAGATCTTCTTCCCTTCCGTTAAGCCGCCGCAGTTGCAGATGTCAGGCTGAATAAGCTGAACAGCATCCTGCTTGAAGAAATTGTAAAATCCCCATGTGCAAAAAATGTGCTCACCTGATGCAACCTGGATTCCCGGAACACATCACTAGGCTTCGCAACCAGTAGAAATATCCGGAATGTACGTTAGTCAATGATGTGAGACCGAATAAGCCCAAAATAAAAGCTCAGAAGT
>OHAO01001413.1_pt1 | contig 16792 bp, 14 predicted proteins | sample 1577151 | NCBI WGS metagenome assembly OHAO01 (sample SAMEA3541585, study PRJEB24748) | human gut metagenome | biome: human gut; feature: human-associated habitat; material: faeces | place: China | collected 2012 | reverse complement strand
TTGGAAGATAAGCAGTAGTAGGATAAAAATTTGAAATAGAATTTGCAAATAGGTGTGTCCTAATTTGCAAATTTTTAATAAATACTTGTAATTCTTTTAGTCGCTCTTTTTCTCCGGCTGGAATAAATTTACCATCTTGAGCCATCTGATATAGTTCTGTATCTTTAAATAATGTCAGTGAATCTACAGAAATAAAACGGGGATTCACTTTACTGAATACTTTTGCACTATTTATAGCATTTCTATAACCATTGTCTTTTCCGGCAAGTCCAGTCATATAAACAAAATAATATTCTATTCCAGCTTCATCCAGTTTCCGACACTGCTCAATCAATTCTTTTGAGGAATATCCTTTATTAGCAAGTGATAAAGTAGCATTGTCCCCAGATTCTGTGCCAATACTAAGCCCGTTAATTCCCATAGCCCGCAGTTTTCGTAGTTGCCATACTTTTTTGTTTTTTATATCACGAATACTTGCGAACATAGCTATGGTTTGACATTCTACAAGATAATCATGTATTAGCAACGCTCTTTCTGCCAGATTTTCATAATTCATAGCGAAAGGATTTCCGCCTGTTAAAAAAATGCGTCTGGCGGTTGGCTGGTAATATTTTAATTCTGCTAAGTCTTCTTCAAATTCTTTTATGGGTGACATACGAAAGCATTCATTTTTATACAAGCTGCAAAATCGGCATTTGTTATGAGTACAGCCAGAAGTCGCTTGAATAATAAAAGAGCTTGCTTCATAAGGTGGTCTCCATGTTCGTCCTGTAAAATGCAAAGAAATCCCTCCTGTTATAAGTGTCTAAGATTTTTTCTATAATCTTGTAAATCATTTTCATTGACATTTTTAATAATTTTATCAAGTATATCTAAGACCTTTTTCTGGTCTTTTGGAAAAGTACCTTGAATTGGTATTGCATTGGAAGCTCCTCCAGCAGCAAACCAAACAGGAATATTAAGATTAGCAACTAATGTACGAAGCTCTTTATATTTTTCAATCTCTTTTTCTTCTTTCCAATTTCCAGCTTGAATTTCCTGATACAATTCTGAATTAGGATAGATTGTCAACATATTAGCTCCTATAATTTTGGGATGTAATTGATTGCATATATCTGCGGTGGCTTTTGCCCCTCTTTCTCCATTCCCAGCTCCTGAAATGCTAGTAAGATAAAAAAAGTTATAGGAAATACCTGCATAATCTAATCGCCTGCATTGTGTTAAAATATCATGGGATAAATAACCTTTATTCATAAATTTCAAAGCCTCATCATCCCCTGTTTCAATTCCTATAGTCAGTCCGTCAAAGCCGGATTTCTTTAACTCCAAAAGTTCTTCATCTGATTTTAATGTGACATCTGTTATTCTGGAAAAACAGCCGATTGTTTTATTTTCTGGAAAATATTTTTGAATAAGGGCTGCAATCTCCAATAGACGTGTAGTTTTTAAAACAAATGGATTTGCTCCGGTTAAAAATGTTCTGGTTACTTTACGAGGAATCCATAGACGAAACTGTCCTTTCGCTTCCTTTAAATCTGCTTCAATGTCTTCTAGTGGAGACATTCTGAACTTAAATGGTAAATCATCATATAAAGTACAAAATTTACATTTATGATGGGTACAGCCTGCTGTAACTTCCAATAATAATGAAGATGCTTCATAAGGTGGACGCCAAATAGTTCCTGTATAGTGCATATAAATTTCCCCTTTCGTTTTATATGCTCATTATATCATGGTACATTTTTTTAGTAAGTACTGTACTTTTTTGTAGTACATTGATTTACTGTAGTATATATGATATAGTCAAGTTAAGGAGGGATTTGTAAATGAAAAAAAGTCAAATAGCAATAGAAAGATGTACTACAATATCAACGATTCAGAAAATATTAGGGGGTAAATGGAAAATAGAGATTCTCTATTACATTGGATTTCAAAATATCAAACGGTTTGGAGAACTTCGCCGCCACATTGGCGAAATAACAGAATCTTCTCTTACAAAGCAGTTACGAGAACTAGAAGCAGATGGATTTATTTCAAGGTTTGACTATAAAGAAGTTCCTCCTAAAGTAGAGTATTCTCTTACAGATTTAGGAAAAAGTTTTATACCTGTTTTAGAACATATGAAAACATGGGGAGAACTATATCTGCACTAAATGGCAGCGTGATAATCCGAGTAGGGATAATCACGCTGCTATAGCTCTATTTCACAATCTTCCAGTTTTCCCCGTTCTTTTCCAGTACAAGGTCAAACTGTGATACCTGTGTTGTCATGGTCTGGTTATCCAGATATTTCACTGCTAGGGAAGCCGTCACCTGATTTCCGCTTCGGTTATAGACTGGATTCACCAGTTCGGAGAAAATATATTCTTTCCCCACAGGTTTCAGCACACCATCATTTACATAATAGGTTAGCTCCTTTGCAGTTGCCGTAGGGTACAGCTTAAAAAAGGTGGTGAGAAATTCGTTGATTTCCTCTGTAGTGATAGAATCCACCGTACCGTCACTTTGTACCGCTTTTGGCGTATAGCCAGATTTTACGGGAACGCTTGTAATGGTTGGATTCTGGATAATCGTCAGGTTTCCAGAGCCGTCCACATAGACTGTCACCTGATAGGCGGAACGGACGGTTTTACCGGATTCTCCCTCTGTGATACGCTGTTCCACGGTATAGGTCACTTGATAATGCTGCTCCTTTTCTTCTGTGATTTCCCATATCTGAAAATCGGTCAGGGTAGACGATACGGGGATGTCCTTTCGGACAGTATCTACATTCAGGGCTTGCAATTCTCCGGTGAGATAGCCTTTTAAAGCATTTGTCCGGTTATCAATGGAAGCGGCGGACGGTTCCCATGAATAGTAGACTTCTGCGAAATTCTCCACAAAGTTTTCTATCTTGTGGGTGTCGAGGATTTGTTCCTCAATTACTTTGGTTTCATGGACAGTATGAATGTCTATCGCCGTGAAATTCTTATAGACGGCAAACAGGAAGCTCACTGCCAGCAGCACCCACAGGGCAATCACAGTTTTTTTGTGGGTATTGACTTTGTAAACTTTCAGTTTCTTTTCTTTCTGCTTTTTCTGGTTTTCCTCTTTTCTAATCTGAATCATATCGGTTCATCCTTTCTTATTGTTTGATTCGTCCGGCTCCAGCAAGGTGCTGTTGCCAGTAAGAGCCTGTCAGGTCTGCGTATCCAATGGGATTTCCGGCATGGTACATCCGGTTATTTCCCACATACAGCCCCACATGGGTGATGTAGGTTCCGGCGTTGTAGGTGGAGTGGAAAAAGACCAAATCCCCTGCTTTTGCTTCGGACAGGGGGATATGCTGCGTCACATTATACTGTTCCTGTGCTGTCCGTGGCAGGGCGATTCCTGCCTTGCCATAGCACCACTGCACCAGTCCAGAACAGTCAAAGGAAGTGGATGGGGAATCGCCCCCGTACACATACGTCCAGCCCTCATACTTTAAGGCTTCCTCCATGATAGCCTGTACCGTTTCATCATCAAACTGTGCCACGGTCAGGTATTGCGATACCAAGAGGACATAGAACATATTTCCGTAGGAATACCGCCAGCCCCCGTTTTTCTCTACGGCAACAGGGTTGGTGTAGGTGACTTTCTTTCCGCTGGATTTGTCCCTTGCGAAGCTCTCTGCCAGTTCAAAAGTGTATTTTTTCCCACGCCCTGCCACATAGTCTAGGAAACCGCCGCCGTAGTTGTAGGACTGAATCACACTGTTTAAGTCACAGCCCTTTGTTTCTGCCGCTGCGAGCAGTTCCGAGAAATACTTGCAGCCCTGTTTGATGGATTCCTCTGTACTCAGGGAGTTCGGGGGAAGCCCCAGAGATTCCGAGGACTGCATAACGTCTTCCAGTGTGCCGCCGGATTCCACCTGAATGATAGCGAGCAGCACATTTAAGTATTCCTCTATGCCATATTCCCTTGCATACTTTTCCAGCATAGGCTTATGGGCGAGGACTTCCTGTGATACGCTCACGCCCCCATAGATAAGGTTTCCGCCGCTTCCTCCGTCTTCCTCATCCGAGAAGACAATCACCACCAAAAGGAGCAGGGAGAACATCATCACAAACACGCCGGAACAGGCAAAGAAAAGGTGTCTTAACTTCATGGTTTCTCCCCTTTCTTTTGTTTGGCAGCCGCTTGTACTGTTTTTGTCCACTCCTTTCTGGCGGTGGTACGCCGGATGGTAAAGTTGGATTCTTTTACCGCAGGGGCAGCACGTTTTCTTTCCGGTATCACAGGAGCCGTATCATTCTTGACAGGTCTTGCCGGACGGGGAGCTGTCGGTGTAGGAGTTGTCTTTTGTCTTTCCTCTGGTTTGTCTGGGGAAGCCGGAGGGACTATCTGGCGTTCTGCCCTTACAGGCGGTGTCTGTTCATGGTGGATGGAAGCCGCTTTTACCACCGGAATAGAAGCTGGTTCTGCCACAGTTCCCCCATAAGGAACCTGTCCCCGTTCCCTGATGGATGGGGAAGCTGGCTGCATGGCTGGTTTTCCTGCATGGGCGGTATCTGCATGATGTCGGAAATCTTCTGGCTGCTTTGCAGTAACAGGGCGTTCATGGACAGGAGCCGCCCCTTTGGGTGATTCGGAAGCTGTCTGTTGCGGCTGTTTTGCCTGTTCCAGCTCCGCCCTGCGTTCTGCAATGGTCTGTCTGCGGCGTTCTGCCTGTGCGTTCCGCTGTTCGGCTCTGGCAGTTCGGGTCTGGGTCACGCTGGAAGTAAACTCCCGTACTCCCTCTGATACCTGTGTTTTCCCGTGGTAAAGGGCGTACTTTGCATTGACAGGCAAATCCTTTGCCTGCTCCCGAAGCTGTCCGGCAGTATCGGCTATCTTATCTTTGGTATCTGCCGCCGCACCTACCGCAGAGCCAGCCCGTTTCCATACGGAGTCCTGTTCCGGTGCTGCCTGTCCGTCTGGTCTGCTGTGGTCTGCCTGTGTCCGTTTGGAAGAGCCGGAGTGGAAAGCAGTTCTCTGGTCTGAACCAGCCTGTTTTCCTGCGTGGTAGGCAGCCGTTCCAGCCCCAAGAGCCGCCACGGAACGTCCTAACTTATGCTGTAAACGGTGCATATGGGCGTGCATGAGCATACGGGGTCTTCGCATGATACGGCTCCCCATGCTTTGGGAATCGCCGCTCTGTAAGGAGAACATCCCCATCAAATCCCCCAGCTTGAAATAGATTCCGGCAAAGGTCACTATCTGCAAGAACGCCGTCAGGAAGAACGGATATTCCCCAGACAGGTTGTAGAGCATGGTGGAAATACTGAACGCTACTGTGATAATCAGGGTGATTCCGGCTCTGGTAAGGATGGTATTGAACAGTTTTGTAATAGCACGTTTTGACATCCCCTCAAAAGAGGGAACCATGCTAAGGAGGAAGTTCACAGGCAGGAACATGGCGTAGATGATAAAAAGCACCTGTGAGAAAATCATTATCCCTGTGAGCAGGAATACAAAAATGGAGATACCGATATTGAACAGGAACAGGAAGAAGACGGTTCCCAAGCGGTTGATGGTCTTTGTGATGGTAAGGTTGGTGTTTTCCCTGTCTTCGATTTCCTCCACCACGATTTCTTCCCTGTCCTGCCCGTTGTTTTCATCTGGGCTGGTTGAGAGCAGGCTTTCCACACGGTCAGCCCCAATGCTTTCTACATCCGAGTTGCCGTATTGCAGCAGGAGCCACGGCTGCTTGACCTGTATGGAAAACAGGCTGTCCCGTATCAAATCCACGCTGTCCTTTCCCTGGCTTTCCGAGTTCGGCAGCACAATCTTTGTACCAAGGGTCAGGCTGGCATTACTGATGTCTGCGGAAAATTCATTGATTTTCCCGATATAATCTGGGGCATAGGCGATAAAGGCAGCGGACAGTACGAACACCACCACGAAATTGACAACGGCATGGATGGCTTTTGTGGTTTCCCGTTTGATAAGCCCTGTGTAGGCAACGTAAATCCCTACCACCAGAATGAGAATCAGCAGGAACCCGATATAAAATCCCTCCGAGGACAAGCCGCCTGTGGTAACGCCTGCCAAGGTCTGCATATTTTTCCCAATGGAATCCGCCGTAGAGGAAATGAAATCCAGCGAGTAGGCTTCCTGAATCAGATAGCCCGTGGCGTTGGAAAGGTACAGGCTGATTGTCCAGATAAAATTTGTGATGGCATACAGCCCGTACATCACCTGTTTTCCGATACCGTCCAGCCAGTTCCACGGGAGCCAGTCCCATCCGCTGTCCACATAAAAATCAAGCTGGTAGTTATCCAGAGGGTATTTGCTGTATTCGTTGGCAGCGTCCACCGTATCATCCACCAGTCCGGCAGCGTGGGCGGCTGTGCCGAAGATTGCCAGCAGCAGGAGGATGAGCAGGAGTGCCAGAAGCACCCTGCCAATCACTTTTCCTGCCATCTTCCAAGACAAGCCCTTTTTTGCTGAATAGGGAACAGGGAGTTGTTGCCCGTTGGAAGTTCTATGTATCACCATCATTCCACCTCTTTTCTTACTGGCGGTCTGGTATCAAAGGCATGGAACAGGTCTTCAAAGATAGGATGGAACTGTATCACGCCCACACGCCCGTACAAATCACTGATAAGGCACTGTCCGTTTTCCAAGTCACGGAGCCGCTTCTGGTTGTTTTCATCTTCGGAATCCACCCCGAAAAAGGCGAGGGTCTTCTTGATTTCGTTGATGTCCGTGGAACGGAACGCAAATTTCAAGCCCAGATTGTTTTTCAGTTTTTCATCCAGCAAATCGTCCGTGTTCTGGGTGACAAAATAAACGCCTGCGTTCATGGCACGTCCAGCACGAACCAGCTTCATGGAAAGGGTCTTGCCCTGTGCCACCTGTAAGAAGCTCCATGCTTCATCCAAATCCACAATCTTAAACACGCTGCGGTCGGTGTGGATGAAGTCGAGGGCAAAGGTACTGATTACAATGAGCATTGCCACGGAAAGCAGCTCCATTGTGGTGTATTCTTCAAATGAGGTTTCCTTATCCGGCAGCACCAAATCCGCTACCTGAATGATATTGAGCTGCTTTTCAAGGCTGATGGACTGTGTGACATCCCCATCCGAAAAGAGCAGGTGTGCAAAGTCATAGTCTGTAAAGGATTCGATATGGTCGGCTATGCTGGTGCTGATGGCGGTTCCCTCTGCCCGTAGTTCCTCAATCACTTTGAAAAGCCCCCGTTCTTCACTGTTTGTTACTGCACGAATAGCTTTCCGAAGAACAGGGAACTTCTCCCCGTCACGGCTGGAAATGCCGGTTAAAAAGGTCAGGATGTCGATTGCCAGTGATTCAGAATCCTTTGGATTCTCCATAATCACATACGGGTCGAGTAAGCCCCTGTTCTGTTCCTCCGAAGTCAGGTTTACGATATTGATTTCATGGGCGATTTCCGGCAGGGTTTCTTTCCAGCGTCCCCGTTCCGCTTTCGGGTCAACAATGAGAGCCTGTGCCCCAAATAATACGGAATAATAGACAATCATGTTGTTGCTGAATGATTTTCCACCGCCGAGGGAGCCGACAAAAGCGGCAGCAAGGGCGTTGGTGACGGAGCCTTTTACCCCCTGACTGGCAAGGGCAGGCTTTAAGTACACGTTTCTTCCTGTATCAAGGCTGTACCCGATATAAATACCCTCCGTTTCCCCTAACATCTGGGTTGCCCCGAAGCCAAGACCAGCGAGGAAGTCGCTGGTGACATACTGGATGTAATCGTTCAGATACCGTTTGCTGGCAGGGAGAAATTCCCCATGCAGCCCCAGCATATCCCCAAAGGGGCGAACCAGTTTCACGTTCAAATCGTCATAAAAATCTTTCACCTCATTGCAGCGGCGTTTCAGTTCTTCCAAGTCGGGAGCCGTCACACGAACCACATAGGACAGCTTATACATGGATTCCTTGCTCTGGTCTAAGGTGGATTCCAGCTCATTCACGCTGTCTAAAGCATCCACCACGTTTGTACTGGTTTCGCTGTCATTCTGCCATGCGTGGTTGTCCAAATCTTTCAGCTCTTTTTTCTTGTTCCGCACCGTGGAGAGGGCTTTCCGGTTTGTCACAATCTCCACATTCATAGAGGTATCAATGGGAAAGGTGAATTGCTGCTGCTGATAGTAAAAGATTTCCGAGGATGGGAAGTCCAGTTCCCCAACAATGCTGTTGATGGTAAAGTAGGCGGCATAAACTGTCCCGTCTTCCTGTTCGATTTTCAGATACCGCTGGTTTTCCTCTATCAGACAACGGGTGGGTTTGATGAGGTCATAGTATTTCACCAGCGTTTCCTCCTGAAACCGCTTCTTCGGCAGGTAATACTCATAATCTTCGTAGGCGGTTCCGGTCTGCCCGTATAAATGCTCAATCAGGTAGCCAAAATCGTCCTTATCCAGCCGCCGTACTTTGAAGCGGCGTGAGATTTTATTTTCCAGCAGTTTTTCCATCTTCTGAAACCGCCAGATTTCTTCATTGCTCATAGAAACAAAATCCCCCATGAGCTTGTGGTTGACTTCATGGAGGAAGTCGGAAACAGCGGTCTTTGCTTCCCTGCGGAACTGTTTCATGGTGACTTCCTGCTCATTGACAAGCAGCTTAAAGCCGATAAAAAAGCGGTAGTCCACCTGATTTTCCCCTATCATGGAAATCAGGGCTTCGGTCTGTGCGTCAATCTTTGCACAGGCAACGTCCTTTAGCTTGCCTGTCACTTCCTGTTTGGAGCGTTCCTGTGCCGCCCGTATGCTGGATTCCGTGCTGATTTGCAGGGCGTGAATCTTCCCGTCCCTGTTCTGGGCGATAAGCTGCCGGAAGGAATCGTGTACCTGATATTTCTGTTCAGGGCTTAAAAAGGAATAGTTGTAGGGAAGCAGCTCATAGTAGGCGAAGCACTCCCCGTCATGGTTGAACACAAGGTTATTTTCGATATATTTAATCGGATATGCCATAAATATCACTCCTTACTGCCGTGATGGGCTGTGCCGGATATTCCTTTTCCAGCTTCACGGGCTTTCCTGCATAGGTCAGTTTCGGGCGTACCAGATATGCCAGTACGGATTTCAGGAAGCCATAAGGCTTTTTCCCGTCAAAGGTCTTCTGGCACATGAACCAAGTGAGGGCAAAGGGTACGCCGAAATATTTCAAAAATGCCCCGTCAATGAATGAAAGGGGAGGGAGGTTCCCCAAGAGCATCACTGCAAACACCGATACCACGAACCACGCCATCTGTGTGAACGTGATGGGGAATGGCAGCTTAAAATCATTGATGGAATAGAGTACCTTTTCCACCGACCAGATACTGGTATAGCTTCGTATTTTCTTCATGTTGTCCGTCCTTTCTAAAAGATGGGGGCAGCAAAAGAGCCGCCCCTGAATAAAAAAATCCGCCTGCATTTCCAAAAGGAGATACAGACGGGTTTACCGTAAGATTTCATATACGCCGTGGTTCGTGATAACAAATGTTCCCTCCAATTCCATGTCACGCCCATAGGCGGCATAGTCGATATAGTTTTGTAAATGTGCCGGAAGTTCCCCAAGCTGTCCACTTTCTTCCAGATAGTAGCGAGCCACATCCGCCATATCGTCACAGCCGGAATGGCAGATAATATCGTCTTCATGTTCACAGAGTTCTTCGATACTGCCAAAGTAGGATTGCAGCTCTGATAGTTCCTCCTGAATGTACTCCGGTAAGTCCTCCACCATTTCACACAGGCGGTTGACTTCCTCAATGGGGGTATATTCGTCAATCTCAAAGGGCAGCTCATAGTCATGGATGGCGTATTCCTCATATTCATCATTCAAGCCGATACGTTCCTTGACTTCCTCAAAGTCCACAGGCGGCGTGAACCATGCCCCCACCAGTTCGCCCTCATTGTATTTTCCTAAGTTGGCAATGTAAATCCGCATTTCTTCCAAGTTCCTCCACCTCCTTTTAGCGGTAATAAAAGATACCATTGTCCGTAAACAGGTAGTTTTCGCTGGTTTCCAGTTCCCGACCAATGGCAGCGTAGTCGATATGGTTCAACAGGTCTGGATGTACTTCTCCAAAGAGCTGTACCTCCTGCACCAAATAACGGGCGAGGGATTCCCCGTCCTGCACTGGATAATAGTGTATCTGGTCTTTGTGGTCGATAAATTCTGTAAAGCTGGGAAACCACCGTTTTTGTACCACATCCATTTCATAATAGAGGGGCGTTCCCTGCATTTCCAGTATCATCCGGCAAAGGGCGTTGATTTCCCAGAGCCTTGTGTTGCCCTCCAATGGAAAGGGCAGCTCATAGTCTTCAATTTCGATTTCTTCCTCACTCTGAACACCAAGACGTTCCCTAATTTCTTCAAAATCCACAGGGCAGGAAAACCATGCCCCAGGATATTCCTCAAAATCCTCATGGTAAAACCTTGTGGTGTTCAGGATGTAGATTTTCATTTCCTCAATCAGTATCACGTCCTTTCTCTGTCAGGTTTTTGGGGAGTTACGCTCCCCAAGCCCCTAGTGGACTTCCGCCATGAAGCAATCAGAGCTTGCTCCATAACGGAAGTGTAAAATGGGTTTCCTATGCACCGATAATCTTATTGAACAGTTCCAGTAAGATGTCCTTTACACCGTCCGCATTGAAGACCAGACCGACCGCTACGAGGGAAACTACTAAAAAGCCGATAAGTTTGGAAAATTCCCTCTTAAATCCAAGGTACAGTCCAATCACCACGATTGCCAGCAGCACAAGGGACTGGGCGTTGGATAAAAACCAGTTGTAAAGATTCTGTCCGAAATTCATAAAAGCTCCTTTCTTTGCTGTAAGATTTCTTAGCTTCTAAAATTGCCGCCGTTAAAGCACCACCTCCTTTGCAGCAGTGGCTTGCTGCTTCAGGATTTTTTCATGCTTCTCCGTCAGCCTTGCATGGGTGATGATGTCATGGACAATCTGGGTGTGGTTCATCTTATCCAGACGGAGAGCCAGCTTTAAGGTGGGTGCTACCTGATGGGAGAGCCAGTGCAGGGTGCGTTCAAAGGAATAGGGTTCCGGTTTCGTTGTCAGTTTCAGGCTTCCCCTGTGTTCCCCGATAAACCACGCCCATTCCTCACTGATACGCCAGTCAGAACGGGGCTTCGTATCGTCCCTGTCCACGAACCGGACATAGCGGTTGATGATTTGAAAGGCTGTCCGTTCTGGATTGTCATGTTCTAACAGGTCACGGATGGCGTAAAAGGCACGCTCATTTTTCAGCCGGATTTCAAAGCGGTTCTTTACCTCTGCGTCTGCAATGGGAATATCATGCTTTTTGTACTGCTCATAGTCCTTTTCGTAAATGCAGAAGTACACCTCACTTTGGAGGGAACCAATATACAGGGTGTTCCCCATACATTCTTTTTCTCCACGCCGTACCAGTTCGCCGCTGCGGTAGCTTTTGAAGCTGCGGAAGACCGAGATACATTCCTCATTCCGGCACTTCTCTGTCAGATGGGGAATGTTCAGGATTCCCGTTTTGTCATTGATGGCGAGGTCAAGCCGCTTCATCACGCCGTCCTCCATAAGAACATCCATGAAAAACTCATACCAGCTCCGTTCCTGTGCCAGAAGATAGCTTTCAAACTGGCGGCAGCCACGCCCTTTCAGTTCCAGCAGCACCCCTTTTTCCAGTTCCGGCGATACCAGAACGAAAATATCACCCAGATAGTAATGCTCCATGTAAGAGTAGAATCCGTAGTCTTCATGGATAAAGTAAGGCAGCTTTAGCCGCAGCACGTCTTCCACGATATGTTTCACATCCGTAGTGGGGAAGCGAATCCGCACATAGTCAAAGAGCATTTCAAGGGGATTGTCTGGATTGAAGCGTTCCAGAGCTTCCGTAATGGCTTCCTGTAATGCTTCGGATGGGTGAGCCTTGCCCGTTTCAATATCGCTCAGGTACGGACGGGTAATTCCGGCAGCTAAGGCAAGTTTTTGTTGTGAGATACCGTAAATTTCCCGTTTCTCTTTGATGTCCTGTACCCATGTTTTTTCATTCAGTGAAAATCCCTCCTGTCTAAAAAAGCGTATGTCAACTTTCAGAGCCTTGTTGACACACGCCGGATATGGGAAAATCCCTTGTGTACCGTGGGATTCTGCCCTGTTGTTTGGTTGTTGCCTGTCGATTTGTACCCCTCTGTTAGATACGAGGGGTTTATGCTGGCGTGCCTTGCGGCACACCAGCCACAGCAGGTCAGTCCGTTTCTGCGGCTTTCGCTTCGCACGCCGCCTGCACTCCCTGCCTGCTGTCTATGAGCTTTTTTATTTCTTTGAGGAAATCGTGTCCTTTTGGTACAAGGGGCGTGTAAAATTCCGAGATAACGCTGGTTCCCACATCCACATAGCCACGCCCCTTTATCTGCTTTAGGAAGAAGTCCTTTGTGGTTTCCCCGAACATCATCCCATAGCCCATTTCCGACATCCGCCCCAGAGCTACACGGAAATTGAACTGGTCACGGATTCCATCCCCCAGATACTTTGCGTCCGGACGTTGGCAGGCGAGAATCAGGAAGAAGCCAGCCTGCCGCCCAAGCATAACGATTTGTTTTAATTTGTTGAGGACAGCAGCGTTTTCCTTTGTGCCGAGCATTTCCATAAATGCCACATATTCATCAAAGATAAGGAAATGTGCAGGAAACCCCAGATAAGCGTAATTTTCCCCTGTCCGGTAATTATCCATGAGCTTCATGTCTTCGCTGCGTTTCATCATTTCCTCATAGAAACGGTCAATACAGGCGAGCATATCTTCCTTTTTGTAGTACACATCCGGCATAACCGCCTGTAAATCCGCAAGGTCGGCGTTCTTCGGGTCTAACACGAACAGGACGGCGTTGGTGCGGAGCAGGGCTTCAATAAGGGTCAGGATGAAGTAGGTCTTTCCGCCGCCGGTTCCTCCGGCAATGAGCATATGGGGGAGCTTGTCATACTCCCACCAGACATTTTCCATGAGCCGGAGCCTGCCGTCCTTTGCTTGTACATCCTCAATGGAAATACGGTTGGCAATGGTATCATAGAGCAGGGTGTACTCCACATAGGAATCCTTTAATTCCTTATCCGTCAGCTCACAGTACAAGCCGCTTTCCAGCTTTCTCTCCAAGTTTAAGAGCTGTTCCTGATATTTCCCCAAGGTGATTTCCACACGGATATGGAGCAAGCCCTGTTTCATCCGGTAGTAGATTTTGGGAAAGTAAGTGATGGTTTCTTTGGAACGGCTGGAAGACAAGTCCTTGAAAAAAGCGTCCTTCTTTCTCTGCTCTGATTCATACCACTTGTTTTCCAACACCATCCTTGCCAGCTTTTGGCGGTGGATGAGCTGCTTTACTTCATCCCTGCGGTATCGCCAGAACAGAAGAACGGCTGTAAGGCACACCAGCCCTGCTATGCCCATGCTGAATAACAGGTAAGGGATATTTACGTCCTGTGCTATCTGGGAGAGGGACACTTCCTGCCAGTTGGTTCCGGCAATCTGCCGGATATGAAACAGCAGGACAACCAGCAGGAAGACAGGGAACAGGGCGGCAAGGGCAGTATGGAACACAAGGTCTTTATCCGTGGGACGGATACGTTTTCCACGGGGGAAAAGCTGCTTCATGGGAACAATCCTCCTTTCGCTTTCTTTTTAGGTTCTTGTTATTTTACAGGGGGAGCGTCTTTCTTCGGCGGCTGCGGATTCATGGAAGCTCCTTTTTTCAGGACAATATCCTCCGCCTTGATGTACCAGTCCACCTCTGCCCCCTGAAAAGTAGCCGTTGCCACGGTGTCTGCCACCGGATTGATAAGTTCCACCTCTGCGTTGTAATCGAACTCCTTTAACGGCACGCTGGCAGGGATGGAAACCTGAATCATCCGCCCCTGTCCTCTGGATTTTAAGTCATAGGTACGCTCCTTGATTTCTTCCGATACCGAGCCGTCTTCATTCTGGAGGTGAACCTCACGGCGGAGGGCAGAAAATTTCAATGCCCCGAATGTTGCTTCCTTGTCAATCACGATTCCGTTTGCTAATCTCATAGTCTGATGTCCTCCTTTTCCTTACGCTTTTACCATATCGTCAGCGTGTAAAATGTAGTTGGTAAAGCCCCTTGTGCCGATTTTATAGCCCTCTGCGGTGATACGGGGATTGACGAGCTTCACACGTTCCTCAAAGTCAAAATGTTTCTCTCCGGCTTCGGCAGGGAGGATAACCACAATATCATCCGCCCTCTGTACGTCTGAATACAGGTTGAAGCTGCGAGAGAGTACCGCCATGCGTCCGTTGATTCTTCTCTGTTCTGTTTTGTCTTCTCCGGCAAACTCCAAGTTGCCGAATGTCTTTTCCATGTTGGGGATAACGAATTTTAATTCCATATAGATGTACCTGTCCTTTCTGAATGTTGTGTTTGATGGTTGGTTTCGGGTTCCGGTCTGGAAGCGGAGGGGAACGCTTCGGCGGTGGTGATTTCTTCGTGGTATCACATCCTTTCTGGTTTTGGGGTAAAAAAATAGACGTTTCATGTTTTCACACAAAACGTCTACTCCTTGCATTAAGGAAAAGAGTATCGTATAATCTTGATAAATGGTTTCCTAGCTGAATTGAGCCAGCTAACACGTTGCTAACACTTTTGTTACCAGTACAGGATATTTCGTGAATCTATCTTCCGTACAGACCTCACGCTTTTCCTGTATTATAAGGTGTTAGAGAGTATTACAGGAGGTTAGAAACTACTTGCTGCGAAAGGACATTTAGAACTCCTAAGCGAAAGGCCGTGCGTTCGAATCGCGCCGGGGACGCCAGCACACTATCGCGGAAGATTTTGAATCTTCCGCGTTTTTTATATCAAAAGCATGGAGCTCCATGTACTTAGATCTGGTTGCCGTGCCAACGGCCTGGTTTAATTTTCTACTAATAAACAGAGGGAAAGCTTACAGAGAAATTGAGATGAAGATAAATGATTATGAAGGACCTTGATTTATCCAAGATATCACAGTAGAAGCTACAGACCTTAAAGATAAAGTTCTAGTTAAAGCTATTAATAATGGTAATATTTCTGCAGAATTTGTAAGAGGTACAGAGGTTTTCTTTGGAGGAAATAAAGTGTTAGGTTATAATACTCAATATTTTTGTGATAGTGAATTGAAACCGGGAGCATCAATGACTGATTAAATGGATTATTACAATTGGGATGGAAAAACGATTCATTTAAAATGTCCGCCCCCACTCGAAGACTTGCACTGTCGATCATGGTAATTGTTGCCGTGCTTTCTATCGTCTACTCCCTCGCCTTGAACCTTTTTGCTATGGTTATCGGACTTGTATATCTGGTATTGGGTGTCTGTATTTTGATGCTTTTTTCAGCATGTTTTGGATCTATGCGGCGCTCATATTTGGATTTGCCGTTCTCATTTTTCTGGCATGTTTGCCGAGGTAGTCTCTCTCTGTCTGGAAGAATTGACCGGAAAAAAATTGAAATTTATCTTTTCATGACGAATCACAACTTAACGGGCCTGGGGAAATGATACGCCTCAGGTCTTTTTCTTGTATAAATATGCGAAAGGAACGGATGCCCATGGCAGTAACCAGACGTATTCCCATGCACATGAATAAGGGGAAAAACCATTTCCCAGAGTCTGGGCGACAGAACGGATTATGCGAAGAATCCGGAGAAGACGGACAAAGGTGAACTGGTCATGATCCCATGACCGTGGATAAAAAGTTTATGTTGTTCAAACGCCAATATGAGCAGACTACCGATCGCCGCCACAGAGGCATGAAGTGATTGCTTACCAGATTCGTCAGTCCTTCAAGCCCGGCAAGATCACACCGGAGGAAGCGAACTGATTGGGGCAGGAACTGGCTCTCCGTTTTACAAAAGGTAAGCATGCCTTCATTGTGGCAACTCATATCGATCGATCCCATGTTCATAAACACATCGTATTCAATTCCACTTCCATTGACGGAACCAGAAAGTTCAAAAACTTTTGGCTATCCAGTATCGCCCTGCAGAAAGTTAGCAATCGGAAAACGGCTTTTGAGGATAGTATATCCATAATATGATCTGATCATAACTCCGAAATCACGAAAAAGCAAGTTCAAAGCATCTCAGTTTGCACGAAAAAGCAAATTCGAGACGTTGTTTCGGAACTTCTGTCAGAAAGCGGGGGGCTTTATATAAATGATTAACGTATTTCTAACTCGCAATAACGAGTTAAAAATAAATTTACCTCAACAGGAAACGAATTAAAACGAGTTAGAATCGAATTAAATGCAAGTAAGAGATGATATAGGAAAAATTTTGGAATTGGTCTTGCAATGGAAAGGGAAAAGTTCTGTTGGTAGATATGGCTCCGTAGGTATCTGTCTACAATCTGAAACAGATGTCAAAGATATCTCTGTTTCCTCGGAGCACAAGATCGAAAGCATGGACCAGTAGGATCAGATGTTGTTCAGAAGGAAAGACAGAGGAAAATGGTCAGGAAATTGCTATCGATATGGCAACTACCAAGATCAAAGGGAAAATCGTGATCTCCAAAGCAGATGCAGATACAGAGAAGCTACGGTGCAGAGAATATTGCATCACGCCGAAGAAACTGTAAAAAACAGGAAATAGAATTAGGATAAGATGACCTGGGTTCGGGATGTCAGTATCGTATAGAGACTGGTTTTTTTACAGTATAGATTGCTTATGAAAAAGAGAGAATACGTCCCTGAATTTGTTAGAGTATTATGAAATAGTGAAGATAAGATAGTATTGTTAGTGTATAATTATCATTGGCAAATATAGGAACTATTCCTAAGACAAAAAAGG
>OHAO01001387.1_pt1 | contig 17020 bp, 27 predicted proteins | sample 1577151 | NCBI WGS metagenome assembly OHAO01 (sample SAMEA3541585, study PRJEB24748) | human gut metagenome | biome: human gut; feature: human-associated habitat; material: faeces | place: China | collected 2012 | reverse complement strand
CTTACAGACGCGTCTGCATACTGGAAAGAGGGATATACAACTGCGGTATTATCTGGCAAAGCGGCAATCAAAGCTCAGATATTGCTTAAAGATGCTGAGCAGCGGAAAGGGGAAGAGTTGACGGCACGAGAGGCAGTTGAGACAGTTGCCCCGGCCTATATTCCGACGATAGTCATAGCGGCGGCATCATTAACATGCATTTTCGGATCAAATGTGCTTAGCAGAAGATCACAAGCTACGATCTCCAGCGCGTATGCAATTCTGGATCAATCTTTTAAGAATTATAAGAGGAAACTGAAAGAATTGTATGGAACGGAAGCGCACGACAAGGTGATGGACGAACTTGCTATAGAAAAAGCAGAAAATATTGATATTTCGTCCACCAATCTTTTTGCGGTGTGCCGTAGGCTTCCGGAAAATAAGTTCAGCAATCCTGTTACTTTTTATGAACCAATATCAGACCGATATTTCGAAGCTACTATGGAGCAAGTGTTGGATGCCGAATACCACTTAAACAGAAACTATTCTCTGGGAAAAGAAGTCACACTGAATGACTTCTACGGTTTTCTTGGTATTCCGGAGATCGAAACGGGCGATATGCTCGGCTGGAACTTTATGGATGAGTCAATGTACTGGATAGACTTTAATCACCGAAAGTCAGAGTTTCCAGACGGGCGGATATTTTACATCATCGATATAGCAACAGCGCCATGCAATATTGATGATTGACGTTCGCATTTTTTACGATCGCTTTAATGAAAGGAGGGTGATATGTGTGAAGAAAAACTCAACAAACATTATCAAAGTGCTTGGATGGATTGCCAGCGCGGCAGGAGGGTTGCTGGTTATGTGGGCAAACGACCGAGCACTGAAAGAAGAGGTTGATGAGAAGATTCAGCAGTATATCGCTGAAGCAACAAGCGAGGAGGACTAAGATCCTCTTCGTTTTTGTTTATATATTTAGCAAAGGAGAGCGCATATGAAAAAATTCGAATTAACCGAGAACTGTAAAGTTTATAACCAGAAAAAGCTGTTTCAGATCCGTGCATTGAGGGATCTTGATTGCGGGGTTAAAGCGGGAGACTTCGGCGGTTATGTCGAAAATGAGTGTAATCTCGACCAATTTGGCGACGCATGGGTTTTTGGTAATGCGAGAGTGTTCGATAGTGCACGTGTAAGTGGTAGTGCACGAGTATTTGGCGACGCAAAAATATGTGGTTGCGCACGAGTATTTGGCAACGCAAAAATATGTGGTTGCGCACAAGTATTTGGTAAGGCAGAAATTTATGATTGTGCATTGGTGCATGATAACGCACAGATATTTGGTGACGCCTGGGTATTTAGTAATGCATTGATAGGTGGCAATGCACGGGTAGGCGGCACTGCTCAGGTGGGCGGCAATGCACGGGTGTTTAGTAATGATGACATATTACAGATTACAGGGCTTGGAACTTATGGTAGGACAACAACTGCGTTCAATACGAGATCCGGAGTGCATGTAAACTGTGGATGCTTCCGCGGGGATATTAATCAGTTCCGAAAACGAGTAGAGCAAACAAGAGACGGGAAAGTGAGGGCCGAGTATCTGAAATTCGCGGAATTGGTTGAAATTTATTTTAGTAAAGGAGAAAATGCATGAACAAATTAACTTTTTTAAATACCATTAAAGTTGGAGTAAAGAAAAAATCACCGCAGATTATGATCGGCCTCGGCATAGCCGGAGGAATCACGACTACAGTATTAGCAGTTAAGGCTACGCCTAAAGCAATTCGGTTATTGCAGGAAGCTCGATATTCAAAAAGCGGAGATGGGCTGGCAGAATCAGACAATGAAAAGGATTTGCCATCGCTGACGCCAGTTGAAGTGGTGAAAACAACTTGGCAATGCTACATCCCGGCCGTGATTACTGGCGGACTTTCGATCGCGTGTATTCTTGGGGCGAATTCGGTTCACGCCAGAAGGAACGCGGCAATCGCTACAGCATACAAACTATCAGAAACCGCATTTTCCGAGTACAAAGAGAAGGTAGTAGAGGAAATCGGAGAAAAGAAGGAGAAAGTAATCAGGGATAAAGTGAATCAGGAGCATGTCAACGAGCGTCCAGTCACGTCGGTGGTATTCACCGGGTCTGGAAAAACTCTCTGTTACGATGGGGTTTCCGGGAGATATTTTGAATCAGATATCGCTATTATCCAAAAGGCTGTAAATGAGATTAATCGTGATATGACGTATGACATGTACGTTTCTTTGAGCGATTTTTATGACAAACTCGGCCTTCCACATACGGATGTGAGTGACGACCTCGGTTGGAATCTCGATCAGGGATTGGTGGAGGTCGACTTTGGATCTACAATAGCCCCAAACGGTACACCATGCGTAACGTTGTCGTATCGGGTTGCCCCTCGTTATGACTATTCGCGGTTATCCTAATTCGCGAAGTTTACAGTTTATTTTATGGAAAGATATTTCAAATAACGAAAGGAGAATTACTATGATTGGAGAAGAAAAGGTAACAATGGAAGAGGATCTTGATACAGATCAGGAGGTTATTGACACCGAAGAGATCGATTTCGATACCAAAGTGAAAGAGAGTAAGATCAGTCAGGTGAAGCACTTTTGCAGACGAAACTGGAAGAAGGCAGTTGCGGTTGGCGGAGTGCTGGCATCTGTAGCGATCGGATATGCTCTTGGCGGAGGATCGAAGTCGGATGACACCGCATTCGATAATGCGCTGATCCCTGACGGATCGGACGATTCCGTTGTAGACTCTAATGCAGAGGAAATTGAGTAAAATGAATTATATTTCCAAAGGGAGATATCCATAACCGGGTATTTCCCTTTTATTTATTTTTTGGAGGAATGCTAGTGGCTAAATACGTGTATAACGGTCCAGTTATGGAGTTTGGAAAACTCTTGGCCGACCATTGGACTGGGGGGACCACTGCGCCCTCCGAAGAGAAGGCCAGAAATAATTTGGCATATCAATTTAAGAAAGGAAACAATAGAATTCCCGGATCAAGAATCACGTTGCCGGGAAAGCTCGTGAAAGTTGATTAGGGAAGGAGAGCGAAAATATGGAAACATACAGAGGAAACTCTTATCGGGAAAGGTCTAATCAGGCGTCCAAAGAGGATAAAAAGATCGAAAAAGTCACAACGGGGAAAGTACGGACAAAAAAGAAAAGTGAGATGAGCAAACTTAAAGATGTGTTCATTGCTGAGGATGTTCGAAATGTCAAATCATACGTTGTGCTGGACGTGTTAGTGCCAGCAATCAAAAAAGCCATTTACGATATTGTCGTGGACGGAGTCGGAATGATACTCGGTGAATCAGTGGCTAAGAAACGCTCTGGTTCGAATTATGTGCCATACAGGGATTATTCATCGAGCACCCGGCGGGATTCGGAACGTCGGAGAAGGGGGTATGAAATCGACGATGTCATTCTTGACTCAAGAGGCGAGGCAGAAGATGTTCTTGATCGTATGGATGATGTTCTTGATGAGTACAAGGTTGTGACAGTTTCTGATTTCTACGATCTTGTTGGAATATCTGACGAGCCTATAGATCACAAATACGGCTGGCGAAACATCGCATCAGCAGAGGTGGTGCGATCGCGAGATGGGGGATATATGATCCGCCTTCCGAGGCCAATGCCGATTGATTAATATTACGGAGGTTGCTATGAAAAGAAATGATATTTTAGACGAAGCAAAGAAAATCATTAATGGTGAACGAGAAGGGCAGTACGGATCCCCTGAGGACAGTTTCAATCGTATTGCGCTGCTTTGGTCCGGATATCTCGGAAAATGCATTTCGAAGGCAGACGTTGCCAATATGATGATATTAATGAAAATTGCGAGAAACATGAGTGGAACATTCAAAGCTGATAATTGGGTTGATATTTGCGGATATGCAGCTCTCGGTGCGGAAATTCAGGGAACAGTTATAAACGCTACTTATAAGGAGGAGAAATAATTATGAGAAAATTTAATATTGTAGAAAACGTAATGAAAGGATTGCATAGAGCTGGTTTCATGACCAGAAAGCACAGTCCGGAGATCCTTGTTATCGCTGGCGTCGCAGGAGTGGTAACCAGTGCGGGGATGGCATGCAGAGCGGCAACTAAGCTTAGCGGAATTCTTGAGGCTTCGAAATGTGCGATTGATGATATTCACTATGCCGCAGAGCATCCGGAAGAGCTCAAAAGCGAGTATACCGAAAATGATGTTACCAAGGATCTTTCGATCGTACATCTGCAGACCGGCTTAAAGATTGCAAAGCTTTATGCTCCGTCAGTCATTCTCGGTGGATTATCCATCACAGCTATCCTGACTTCTAATAACATTTTGAGAAAGCGCAACGTCGCGCTGGCAGCAGCGTATACCGCTATTGATAGAAGCTTTAAGGAATATCGTGGGCGAGTTGTAGAAAGGTTCGGAGAAGAGTTGGATAAGGAACTTCGATACAATATTCGGAAGAAAGAAATCGAAGAGACTGTCGTAGATGAAAATGGGGCTGAAAGCGTGGTTAAAAAAACAGTAGTCGATGGCGTGGATCAGATTGAGTGCAGTGATTATGCAAGATTCTATGACGATGGGTGCGTTGGCTGGTGTAAAGATCCGGAAACCAATCTCATTTTCTTGCGTCGTCAGCAGGACGCAGCTAACGAAATGCTCAAAGCGCGTGGGTATTTATTCCTAAACGACGTTTATGAAATGCTCGGAATTCCGAAGTCTCCGGCAGGTCAGATCGTCGGATGGATCTATAACGAAAAGAATCCAATCGGCGATAATTATGTTGATTTTGGAATTTATGATATTTCAAAAGATCGTAATCGAGATTTCGTAAATGGATACGAGAAGTCAGTATTGTTAGACTTCAATGTCGACGGCCCTATTTACCAGAGCATTTGAATTGCCGGACTCGATAAAGTCGGGTCTGGTACAATACGGGATATTTTTGATTACGGAAGGAGTTTGTTGTGAACATCTATAAAATTCTTACGGGAGTGTTTGCGGTTGGTGCAGTTGTTGGCCTAGTGTATGCGTCTGATTGTCGAGAGCAGACCAAGCGCGTGTGTGAAAAGGTTTCCAAGAAAATTGATGAAATAAGCGACGACTTTGAGGTTGATATACCCGACTCAGTGGTGGCCAAGGCCGTAGAAAAAGCCGTTAATAACCAGGTTGGACTTCGCGTGCAATCAAAGATTGATATTTTAGAGCACGACATAAAACAGGAGATTCAGCAGCGGTTAGAAACAGCCGTAAAGGACAATCTTGAGTTGATCGAAAAAAACATGGCTAGTAGAATTGATGCAGAAATTTCCAGAAATGACATGGCCGAACTTAAGCGCCAAGTAAAACGAGACGCCACTATTAAGCTGTCTCAGAAGCTAGATTCAGACTTCAACGATATTCTGGAACGGTACAACTCAAATCTGGATAATATAACAGAGATATTCTTCAATCGCAAATAAGCTTGGTGGCGGAGGGACAAACAAAGAATTTAAAATAAGTCTCGTATAAGGAAGGAGAATTGTCATGTTGAAAAAAATATTGATATTTATCGCGGGGGGCGTCGCAGGCTCCCTTGCGACATATGGATTTGTAAAAAACAAATATGAAAAGATCGCAAACGAGGAGATCGAATCCGTAAAGGCAACCTATTCGGCAAAGAAAAAATCAGGTGGTCTGGTAGAGAATAATGATTCTACTGACAGGCCGCTTAGTTTTGATCAGTCGGACGCTGATAAATTAAAAGATTTGATCCAAAGAAACGGATATTCTGAAGAGCCGATTGATTATAAAAATATTTTGGAAGGAGGAAAACACATGGGCGAAGATGTTTGCGAAATTATTTCTCCGGATGATTACGGAGATGACGACAATTATAGTAGAGAGACACTATATTATTACTTGAAGGATGCGATACTGAGCGATATCTATGGGAATAAGATAGAGGATATCGCTGGAACAATAGGGGATAATCCAGAAGAACATTTCGGCGAATATGAGGAAGATGCATTTTACGTCAGAAATCATTCGACAAAAACAGACTATGAAGTATTAGCAGACAGCGGAATATATTCTGACGATTATCCAGAAAGGTAGTGTATGACACAAATCAGTAGAGAAAAAATCGTGAATGAATACTTTTCGTGGCTCTGCAATATAATTCACGCCGATCGTTTTAAAAGAGCAGGGTCCTATTCCATGCTTTTAAGTACCTTGTATAATCGGGAGTTCACATGGTCTCCTGAATATATAAGCGACGCCGATAGGGCTGGCGACGGCATGGAGCTTCGGTGGAGATTCGCATGTGAAACTGGAAGGGAGCGATTACATGAATATGTAAAGGAATGTTTAGCAGGACCATGTAACCTCCTTGAAATGTTGGTAGCGTTGTCGATTAGGTGTGAAGAAACGATTATGGATGATCCGCGAATCGGAAATAGAACTGCGCAGTGGTTTTTGGGAATGCTTCGAAGTCTCGGACTATCTGGCTTTACCGATGGCAGATTTGATAGGCATAAGATCGATCGTATTTTATCTGTTTTCGAGTCTAGGACTTACAGATCCAACGGCGAGGGAGGACTGTTCACTATTAGGAATTGTTCCGAAGACATGCGATGCTTAACGATTTGGAAACAGCTGTGCTTGTATTTAGATAGCATTGCATAGGAAGGAGAATAGTACATGAGATGTTAGATTTTGTAAGAATAGCAACTCGACCGCTTAAAAAAGGCATCATTGAGATCTATCCAAATTTCGTAGTGAATAACCGGAGCACGGATCTCATGATCCGGGGCGGTGATTTTTATGCTATCTGGATGGAAGAGAAAGGTTTATGGTCAACTGATGAGCAAGATGCTATACAGCTAATCGATGAAGAAGTGGTGAATTTTATGCACACGTTCAGAGAGCAGCATCCGGATGACACAATTATTGTGAAATATCTATGGGATTCAACCTCCGGAATGATCGACGCGTGGCATAAATATTGTCAAAAACAGCTAAGAGATAATTACCATTCGCTCGACGAAACACTTATATTTTCGGATACGAAAACGTCCAAGAAAGATTATGCGTCAAAGCGATTGGATTATCCATTGAAACCGGGGAAAGCTCCTGGATACGAAAAGCTAATATCGACTTTATATGCCCCAGAAGAACGAAAAAAAATAGAGTGGGCAATCGGATCTATCGTAACCGGAGAATCCAGGCACATCCAAAAGTTTCTCGTTCTTTATGGAGACGCAGGAACTGGTAAATCCACAATTCTAAATATTGTTTCCAAACTCTTTAAGGGTTACTGCTCAGTATTTGACGCAAAAGCGTTGGGTTCAAGTAGTAACTCTTTTGCATTGGAAGCGTTTAGATCGAACCCGCTTGTGGCTATTCAACACGATGGAGATTTATCCAAAATCGAGGATAACACCAGACTCAATAGTCTCGTGTCACACGAGCTTATGACTGTTAATGAGAAGTTTAAGTCTGCGTATACAAATCGGTTCAATGCTTTCTTATTTATGGGAACTAATAAGCCGGTGAAGATTACAGATGGAAAGTCTGGTCTGATCCGAAGACTTATTGACGTGTTTCCATCAAAAAAATTACTACCCCCAGACGAATACGAAAACGCAATGAAATTGATCGATTTTGAGCTTGGTGCTATAGCATGTCATTGTCGAGACGTATACTTGTCGGATCCGAGGGCGTATGACAAGTATATTCCAATGGCCATGATGAGCGCATCCAATGATTTTTACAATTTCATGATCGATTCATTCAGTGTGTTCAAGCGCGAAGACGGGACTTCCCTTAAAGCTGCGTGGGAGATGTATAACCAATATTGTGATGACGCAAGAGTTTCTTACCCATTCTCGAAACGGGTTTTCAAAGAAGAACTGAAAAGTTATTTCTGGAAATTCTCTGAGGATTATGACGATGACTCGAAAACCGCCAGATACATAGGGTTCCGAGTCGATCGATTCGAAAGAGATATGGCGGAGACACGGGTGAGTAAAAAGGAAGCGTTATCCATTGTTTTCATGGAACAGCCATCAGTCTTTGATACGCAATACGCTGATTGCCGTGCTCAATATGCCTCTGCGGAAGAAACTCCAAAAAACAAATGGGCTAAAGTGCACACTAAGCTTTCGGATTTAGACACGAGAAAATTGCATTATGTTAAAGTGCCGATCAATCTCATCGTTATCGACTTCGATTTGAAAGATGCCAATGGTAATAAATCTTTCAACCTAAATCTTGAAGCGGCAAGTAAATGGCCAGTAACTTACGCGGAACTCAGCAAAAGTGGTGCCGGTATTCACCTTCATTACATTTATGACGGGGATCCGAACTTGCTTAATCGGGTATACGACGATGCCATTGAGATCAAAGTATTTACAGGTGACAGCTCATTACGTAGGCAGCTTACCAAGTGCAATAACAGTCCGATCGCACATATTAGTAGTGGGTTACCAATGAAAAAGGAGGGAGGTACGAAGATGTTAGACGTATCTATATTCAAAAATGAGAGAGCGCTTCGAACCATAATAAAAAAAAACCTCAATAAAGAGTATCACGCAGATACTAGAAGCAGTATAGACTTTATAAACAAAACATTAAATGACGCATATGAGTCTGGTGTATCGTACGACGTGTCGGATATGAAAAACGCAGTATACGCATTCGCTTTCCAGTCAACGAACCAGTCAGATTATTGCATGCGTTTGGTTCAAAAAATGAAATTCAAATCAGAGGATTTATGCAAATCTGATGCAGACGATTCAGAAAAACCATTGGTATTCTTCGATTGCGAGGTTTTTCCGAACTTATTGCTCATCAACTGGAAGATCGAAGGCGTCGGGAAACCGATTGTGCGGATGATAAATCCTAGACCACAAGATGTGGAGGAATTGTTACGGTTACGATTGGTCGGTTTTAACTGTCGCAGGTATGATAATCACATTCTCTATGCGGCGATGCTTGGCTACATCAATCAGGAAATTTACGAGCTTTCTCAGAAGATCATAAATTCCAAGAAGGGGGAAAAGAATGTCCTTTTCGGAGAGGCATACAATTTGTCATATACTGACATCTACGATTTTGCCTCGGCTGGGAATAAAAAGAGTCTAAAAAAACTTGAGATCGAGATGACGCAGCAGGTAGCAGCAGGGAATCCGAAAATTGATGGAAACCTTGTCGAGTTGTTATCGACAGTGAAGCACCATGAGTTGGGAATACCATGGGATCAGCCGGTTCCAGAAAGCCGTTGGAATGAGGTGGCAGAATATTGCGACAGTGATGTGCTCGCGACAGAAGCGGCGTTTCATTATCTATCTGCCGATTGGACGGCCAGACAGATTCTTGCCGATTTGGCTGGTGCTACTGTAAATGATACGACCAATACCCTAACAACGAGGATCATTTTCGGTTCAGACAAAACGCCACAAAAGCAGTTCATGTATCGCGATTTGTCAAAACCGGTAGAGGAGCTTCCAGCAGACGTTGAGAGATTTCTGAAAGATGCTTGTCCTGCAATGATGGCGCAGAAGCATGACGGCCATGGGACTGGTCCTGCGATATCATTACTCCCATACTTTCCGGGATACAGGTATGAAAACGGGATATCTATCTATCGAGGAGATGAAGTTGGCGAGGGCGGATATGTATATGCCGAGCCTGGCATGTATGGAAACGTGGCTCTGCTCGACGTATCATCAATGCATCCTCACAGTACAATCGCTGAGTGTCTGTTTGGGGTTAAATTCACCCAAGCATATCGGGATATTGTCGAAGGTCGAGTAAGCATCAAGCACGAAGCATGGAACGAGGTCAATAGCATGCTTGACGGGAAACTCACTCCTTATATTGAACGAGTAAAGAATGGAGAGATGACGTCGAAGGATTTGGCGAATGCTCTGAAAACAGCAATAAATTCAGTCTACGGATTAACATCGGCCGGCTTCGATAATCCATTCCGTGATATTCGGAATAAGGATAATATTGTGGCGAAGCGTGGCGCGTTGTTCATGGTGGATCTTAAGAATGAGGTTCAGAAGCGTGGTTTCACTGTGGCGCATATTAAGACCGATTCGATCAAGATACCGGATGCGACACCGGAAATCATAAAATTTGTAATGGATTTCGGGCAGAGATATGGGTATACATTCGAACATGAGGCCACATACGATCGTATGTGCTTAGTGAACCACTCAGTTTATATTGCGAAGTATAAAGATCCAGCTGGATGCGAAGAGCTATACGGATACGCGCCGAGCGATAACAAAAAGCACGCGAACGATCCATGGACGGCTACTGGCAAACAGTTTGCGGTACCATACGTATTCAAAACTTTGTTTAGCAAAGAGGAGGTTCGCGCTAATGACATGTGCGAAATATTCTCGGTTCAATCTGCTTTATATTTGGATATGAACGAAAACCTTCCAGATGTCAGCGAATATGAGAAGAAGCTCGATAAGCTTGAGAGTGATTATAAGAAAGGTAAAATCTCAGACACAACATTCGAGCCAGAAGCAGGGTGTCTTAAAGAGTATATTACAGACGGTCACGACTATAGGTTCGTTGGAAAAGTTGGGGAGTTTTGCCCAATCAAACCTGGGCGAGGCGGCGGTATTCTTGTTCGAAAGCAGAACGGAAAATATTACGCGGTTAATGGAACGACGGGTTACCGATGGCTTGAGTCTGACATGGTAATATCGCCGAGTAACATTGATATAATCGATCGATCATATTACGACACACTGGTTAATGATGCTGCTGATGCGATCGCTAAATACGGTGATTTCGAGTGGTTTGTTTCAGATGATCCGTACATAAGCAAAAAAGTTCCTATGCCTGACTTTATGAACATTCCAGAGGATGCTGACGATGAATTACCGTTTGTCTGATACTCGCGGAGTCTACGGATTATTTTATGAGAAAGGAGGGATCGGTTTGAAAAATTTTAGAGATACATCTTGCACACTGCTTGCGGTAGCGACAGCTTTCGGCATGGGCGTAATCTCAACGATTTACTTAGAGACGAAGCTGTTCGTGGAAGCATTTGTTGCAGCGGAAAAGAGAAAAGATCGAAGAAATGATACTGATTAATAAGATTGGGCTCAGCGTAGAAATGCGTTGGGTCTTTTCTTTTATATTTTAAAAATCATATAGGAAAGTAGGAGAAAGAAAATGGAGATTACATTTGCACCAAAAGGAATTTTACAAATTAACGGAGCGAGAATTATATTTAAGAATTTTGAAGGGCGAGGGGATCGGTTTAACCGCGAGGGAGACAGAAATTTCGCGATGATTATTCCACATGAAGAGGATGCCAATACGCTGCAGGAAGCAGGGTGGAATGTTAAGATCAAGCCGCCAAGAGAAGAAGGCGATGAACCTTTCATGTATCTGCCGGTAAAAGTCAAATTCAATGGCCGCGGTCCGTCCATTTATTTAATCAGTGGGATGAGGAGACAAAAACTCGATGAAGATATGGTAGGCATGCTGGATGAGATTGATATCGTAAATGTCGACCTTGATGTTCGCCCATACGATTGGGACATTAATGGAAAAGAGGGGCGGACGGCATATTTACAGTCGATGGAAGTAACTCAGGATATTGATCGGTTTGCAGCTCGGTATGCGGAAGAGGAGCATCCTGAAGAATAATTAATAAGGAGAGCTGTCTATGATGGTTTACTATGTACAATATAAGGAACGATCGTCTATTGACGCGTATAGTTTTGCGATCGGCTGTTTTTATACTAAAGACAAAGCAATTGAAGCAGCCAAGAAATATTTACAAGATGAGGGCGACTATCTTGGTGAACAAACTGAATCTGGCGTAACGCGCTTTGTAAGTTCGAGCGGTTGCGTTAGTATATATGAATTCGAGATGGATGAATATATACCGGATAACTACCAATAATTTAACAGACTCAGCGTAGAAATACGTTGGGTCTTTTCTTTTATATTTTGAAAGGAGAGAAATGAAACTAAATTGCAATAGATTTGCTATATTTCCAGTTATGTGTGATTGTTGCAAAAGGTATGTGTGGCTGTCTACGTATAGGCGAGCTGACGTGTGGCATTCTCTACCCGGCATGTATTGGAAAGAAAATATTTGCAGACAATGCGTTCCAAAATACTTACCAAAACGAAAGGAGATATTATGAAATCAATAACCGACACTTTGTTAATAAGTATCAATCTGGCTCCTGATGGCAGCAGTGCAGTGTTGCTCGTAGGCCGAAAAGGATCAAAACAGATACCTGAGATTGTAAATGCTTTCCAGGCGAATGAGGCTGTAGAATTATACAATCGCTTAATCGGCAGAAAAATGGAGGAATCGGGCAATGTTGGTAAAGAAGTATCAAGTGATTCTAAATGACGATAGAGTTCCTTTTCTCGAAAAAGAATGGGAAAAAGAATATCCAGAAGTGGCGTCCACCTTATCCAACCCCAAGGACGTTTATGATCTCGCTGTGAATCTTCTGCGCATCACAAAGTTACCAGAAGAACATGTATACATGTTTGCTTTGACTTCCAAATCAGAGCTTCTCGGAATATTTGAGGCTTCGATGGGAATGATTGACGCCGCAGCATTGAACCCAAGAGAGATATTGCAGAGAGCGTTGTTGATAAATGCTGCTCGAATCATAGTAATGCATAATCACACAAGCGGCAAAGAAGCACCGAGCAAATGCGATATTGACGCAACCACTCTACTCAATGCGGCTTGCAAAAATGTAGGGATATTATTGGACGATCACATAATAGCTGGCGAATATGACTATTACAGTTTTCGAAAAGGTGGACTAATCACAGATTAAGAAGATAGGTTATCCTGACAAAAATGGATAAAAGGAGCTGACATTCACACATCGGTAAAACACGAAGAGTATACTCGACGTGATTCTAAAATTCAATGGCGTTTTGATATTCGGACAGCCAAAGAACTTTGTTATCCAAAAAACGACAAAATATTTTAACGGACGCTAGAAGAAAAATGCGTTGAGGAAGGATTGAATATGAAACGTTATATTGATGATTTTGTTGAAGATCTTAACTATAGACAAGTAATTCTGTACATCGGGAATGTCGACTTGGATAATCTGCGTTCAAAAATGAAATCAGACAATATGGGTCACATGAATCGTTTGGCAACGGTTACGGCAAATCATTTAATGTATGTCGAAAACTGCGATTTGCAAGATGTTGATACTTGGCATGGTGACGACTTTGGTAACAGTTTATTATACCTTATAGAGGAAGGATATGCCGTTTATCCATTGCAGTATGAACCAGAATCTGAGAAATATTTTATAGAAATAGATTTAGGAGGCACCATAAGAATTGGACTCGCAATGTTGTTGAATACGATAGGAACATTTTAAGAGCTCTACAGAAAATCGGAAAGCACCTCGAGAGCATTGATAAAAAACTTTCCATTTCACTTGAAAAGGTAGATTACGGTGACAATCAACCTACATTAGAAAAGGCGGAGAATGAATGAATTTTTAAGAGACTCTCAAATGAAGGCTGTGAATAAAATGAGGAACGGCTGCATTTTGAATGGTGGGGTCGGCTCTGGTAAATCCAGAACCGGCCTTTATTATTATTTCAAAGAAAATGGGGGAAGCTTTATAAATCAAGAGTATGTTCCGATGAAAAATCCGCAAGATCTGTATATCATCACAACTGCTATGAAGAGAGATCGTAGGGAATGGGATAGCGAGTTAGCAAACTACAGATTGTCACCGAAGTCCAAAAAGAATAAATTGTACGGTAATAAAATCGTTGTGGACTCTTGGAACAATATCAAAAAATACGTTGACGTATCTGACGCGTTCTTCATTTTTGACGAGGATCGTGTCTGCGGAAACGGAGCTTGGGTGAAAGCGTTCCTTAAAATTGTCAAGAAAAACAAATGGATCATTCTTTCGGCGACCCCCGGGGATTGTTGGAATGATTATGCCACAGTATTTATCGCGAATGGCTTTTATAAAAATGTCACAGAGTTCCGAACAGAGCATATAGTTTATTCACGATATACGAAATATCCACAGATCGAGAGGTACCTTAATATGCAACGGTTGATTCGGTTACGAGATAGAATTCTCATAGATATGGGGGTCGAACGTCATACGGTGCCGCATCACATAACTGTCAAGGTAGATCACGATAGGAAGAAATACAAAGAAACCATGCGGACTCGCTGGGATCCATACAAAGACGAACCTATTCAGCAAGCGTCTGCGTTGTGTTATATTCTTCGTCGGATTGTTAATGAAGATGAATCCAGAGTGGCTGCGCTTATGGAAATTTTAGAGAAAACACCAAGGGCAATTATTTTCTACAATTTCGATTATGAGCGCGACATACTTCTGAATCTACTCGCTGATGACGACGGGCTGGTAGTCAATCCGTTGCTCAGTTATGAGGTCGCTGAATGGAGTGGGCACGCGCATCAACCTGTACCTGAATCGAAAAGGTGGGTTTACCTAGTGCAGTATACGGCTGGGTGTGAGGGGTGGAATTGTATTAAAACAGACACAATTATATTCTACTCGCAGAGTTATAGCTATAAAGTAATGGAGCAAGCTTGCGGCAGAATAGATCGTCTGAACACGCCATTCGTAGATCTGTATTACTATCATCTCGTCAGCAGAGCTGGAATCGATATGGCTATCAGTAAGGCACTTGATAAAAAGAAGAAATTTAATGAAAGGAAGTTCGTGAAATGGGAATAGATGATATTTTAAAGGAATGCCGTAAACCTGGTAAAATGGATCCAGCCGTAGTGTATGGACGACCAAAACAATTAACCGATACGGTCGCTCCTGACGATTATGTGAAGGTACGTGGTTTATCAAGATCGGAAGCTGCGCATATCATCGAACATGAGCTAATTAAAAACGGTCAATTTCTTCGCCGGGGTGATGGAAAATCTTTAAGGAGTTTACTCATACATTACTCCCTTTGTATGGCAGTCGACGCATTAACTGGAAATTGATGCGGAACATATGTTCGCGATAAAATCGAAGTCCTTTATGAGAAAATCATAGGGAGGAATTGCGTTATGGGCAACACTGAAAAATTAGAAGACATTTTCACTAAAACGTTACATACGTTGCTTAAAGAGCAGATCGTGGGTAAGGTGTTTGTAAAGGTTGACGATGATGACCGGTTAATCGTAAAAATAGAGTCGTTTGATTCTATCCAATGGGGCTGGGGCATTGAAAACTTTTTCGAAAGAGCTATCTACGGGTACACGGCAGAATACGCAGCGTATGAAATCGTTGGACAATATCGAAAATTCGTTATGACTAAAATGCAAAAGAAGTATTTCAAATGATTTAAAGGGAGAAGTCACATGGCTTCTCTCTTTTCTTTAAGAAAGAAGGTGAGTCGGATGGGGTTAGACGCTGTATCTATATTGCTGAGTATGATTTATATGCTATTTTATGGTGTTAAGACGATTTACTGTGCCATGCATGAAGAGATTAGATCAGTAATATGGAACTTTGGACTTCTTGTTGTATTCATGTTTATTTTGTTGTTGAAGGCTGCATGAAAGGAGGGCATATGGAGTATCCGTTCAAAGAAGTGGATTTTGCGACGTATTGCAAAAAATGTAAATACTCTGAGATTGACGATGTCAAGGATCCGTGCAATGAGTGTTTGGCCGAACCAAAAAATTTGCATTCAAGTAAACCGGTTAAATGGGAGGACGACGGTGATGGTAAAGACAAGAAATGATAGCGAGCTGAAAATTTGGAGTCTGGCAGAGATAAATAATCCTGCCGTTAGAGATCCGAAATATGAAAAGGCAGAGATTCTTCAAATTGAACCAGGCTGCGATGAATATGAGTATATAGTAGAAGTTTTAGTAAAAACAGATGGAATCGCATATTGGGAGGATGTACACAAAGACATTTGTGAAAAGATAAAAAATGATGATTAATACAATCAAAAAGATCAAGGACGCATGCCATCAATGCCCTATCTTTGAACCGACTATATAATGTTCGGACGCATTCAGGGGAGGCATATGCGGTGGGCACAGTCGTATAAATAAAATGCGAGAATAGAGCGATTTGTGATTACATTGAGTTATATTTATCAGGAAGGATAAGTGAGAAGAAATGATTAAGGTAATTAAACCAGGATTTCTGAAAGAGATTCAGTGCCAGAAATGTGGTGCTATCTTACGTTATGATGAAAGGGAGGACATTATAGTGGAAAAGACCGATATGGAAGATTTCAATCCAGATCCATATGGACCACCAAAGAAGTACGCAACTAAGTATATTGTTTGTCCGCAATGCAAAAACAAAATTATTTTGAATGCGATTAGATAAGGAGAGTACATGAGCAAACTGGATGAAAAGTCGGTTGGTAATATAATCCGAATCGCTATGGCGAATAATGAAAAATGTAAGACTTGTGAATTCAGAGGCACATGTTTCTTTGCTTATGCCTGTCTTAGTGACAACTATAAACATTATTTAAAGGAGACAAAAAAATGACTTTGTATTTAGTGCATGGAAATACCTATTACGATGGATACGGACATATGGAACATATATTCGGCATTTATACTGACAAAGATAAAGCCGAAACTGCAAAGAAAGTTGTTACTGAACAGCTTTATGAAAAAGAGAAACGTAACAACTGGTCAAATGTTGATAATATCTCAGATATTGAGGTGGAGATATTGGAAATTGAAGCTAATGAAATTTCAGACATTGAACTTGGAGGATATTGCGAATGATTAATTTAATAATAACATTGATATTTTGTCATTTGGTAGGTGACTATGTACTTCAAACTGATTTTATAGCAAAAACAAAAGGAGAAAATTGGTATCATTTGATTGTACATTGTGTGTTGTACTGTTTACCATTCTTTGTTTTCTTCGGATTGACTTGGCGGCTTTCATTTATATTTATTACACATATGATAATTGATCCTTTAAAGGCTAGATACAACAAAATTAATTATGCTAC